>Ga0074045_10000462_pt1 | contig 39474 bp, 45 predicted proteins | sample BogForMeECP23OM2_FD_94442 | JGI IMG/M metagenome (GOLD analysis project Ga0074045, IMG submission 94442) | Bog forest soil microbial communities from Calvert Island, British Columbia, Canada - Bog Forest MetaG ECP23OM2 | ecosystem: Environmental > Terrestrial > Soil > Wetlands ...
CTCTGTTGCTCTCAAATACACCATCCCCGTCCGAACAGCTTGCCAGTCTTTGAACCTGCGTTCACAATTTACCCATGCGCGCCTTGGCCTCATTGCTCGCCGTAGCAGCTCTTTTTGCCGGCATTTATGTGTTCTATCTAAAAAAGATGCCCACCAGCGATCCTGGCACGGCTCCCACCCAAGCCATCAGCTTGACCGGCGTCCGCTCGGACCTTTTGCAAATTGCGCAAGCCGAGCGCTCCAATATGGCCCTCAATGGTAAATGTGCTTCCCTCGACGAACTGGTCTCTTCCGGCGCGCTCACCCTAACCAAGCCGGAACGCGACGGGTACACCTACGAAGTCACCTGTTCCGGCTCGGATTTTCGTGCCACCGCGCAACACGTGCCGGCCCCGGCCGGCTCGCCCATCCGCTATCCGGCTCTTTCCATCGATTCCAGCATGGAAGTCACCTCTAACTGATCCACTCCTTCCCGGAACTTTTCACCCTCTCTTTGCGTTTCTACTATCGAGGTCGCTACACGCGGCCACACAGTTGAAGTATCGAGGGAGCACAGTATGGATGGAAATGTGATCGGACTCGTTGCCGTAATTCTGACCTGTGGAATTCCCGTGGCCGGGATGTATACCTTTTACCGCGTCCGGAAGCTGCGCACGGAAGAACGTCTTGCCGCGCTTGCTCGAGGCGCGCAAATTCCCATGGAGCAGGAACTCTCTCCCGCTGCCAAATCACGCCGCTACGGCATTCTTCTTGTCAGCACTGGCCTCGGTTTCTTCCTGACGTTCGCGGCGATCGCAAGATTCGTCGCTGAGCCTCAGGCCATGACAGCCGCGTCGTTCGGAATTTTCCCCTTGGTCATTGGACTGGGCTACTTCGTTGACGCCACCCTGATCCAGCGCGACAGCAAAGCCGCCTGAGGAGGCAACAAACTAAACCGTGTCACTCCGCAGTCCAGAGGTCTTCGAAGCGGGATCAGGTTCAGATTTTTCACGCTGTCCGCTTCTGATCGACCAGCAATCCTCCCGCCTCGGCATAATTCGTCGCCAACACGTCATGCGACGCCAAATAAATGTTCTCTCTGCGCTCTGCCATCTTCGAACAATACCGTTGTTATTTTTTCGGCAATCACGCGCTTCCGCTCCGCGCTCCGACCTTCTACTCAGGTAATCTGCACGTGCGGCAGTCTGGCCACTTCTTTTGCCCGTTTCTTCCCTTCGGCGAGTTCACGATTCTAGCCCTCTCTTCAGACACGGCAAAGCCTTTCCCACCCTTGTGCTAGAATCGTCCCTCACATGCATCCTGCCACTGGACAACTTCAGGAATTGCAACGCCTCGATCAACGGATCGCCGCTCTACAATCCGATCTGGCCGGGCTTCCCAAACGTATGCGCGATGCGGACGCTCAACTCACTGGCGCACGCACCGCCGTCGCAAACGCAAAGCGGGTTCACTCCCAAGCGCTCACTGAAAGAAAGAAATACGAACTCGACGTCGAACAGTGGAAAGGTCGAGCCAAGAAATATCGGGAGCAAAGCGCCGCAGTCAAAACCAACGAAGCCTACAAAGCGCTGCAGCATGAAATTGCCAACGCCGAAGCCGAAGCATCCAAGTCCGAAGACCAGGTGCTCGGCAAGATGATGGCCATTGAAGAAGCCGAAGCCCGCGTCCGCCACTTTGAAGCCGATCTGAGGGAAGCCGAGCGCGGAATCGCCGTCGAGAAGAAAAAGATTGAAGAGCAGTATTACGACGAAAAAAAGAAACTGGAAGCCGCTCAGGCGGAACGCGCGCTAGTCGCAGAGAAAGTTCCGAAGGATTTGCTCGACCTTTACACTCGAATCTCGAAGCCCCATCCCGGAACGGTCATGGCGGAGGTCCGCGACCATCAATGCAAAGGCTGCGGCATGCGCGTTCTTCCCCACGTGATTCAAATGCTGAAGGACGACCGCGACACGGAGGTCTTTCGCTGCGAAACCTGTGGGCGAATTCTCTATACGCTCGAACTGATCCCACCGTCAACCGATAGCGAGTGTGCCGATCGTGCTCGGCCGGCCGAGTTGTCCGAGTCCTGAGATGAGCCCGCGCCCAGCAGCCCCGCGCGACCGCGGCCTCTTTGGCGATCACCACCCGGAGCCGAATCCCGCCGCGTTCTATCAAGCCAATATCGATGGTGGTTCGCGGGGCAATCCCGGCGCTGCCGCCTATGGAGTGGTGATTCGCAACGCCAAGGGCGAGGTCATCGCTCGTCTTAAAAAATATATCGGCCGGAGCACCAACAACGTTGCTGAATATTTTGGCCTGATCGCTGCTCTGGACTACGCGGAAAACCACGGTATTCGCGCGCTGCACGTTCTGAGCGATTCCGAACTTCTTGTCAAGCAGATGCGCGGCCAGTACAAGGTACGCAGCGAAGATCTGCGCCCGCTCTTTGAGCGCGCCAAGAAAATGTCCCAATCCTTAGGAGCGTTCCGCGTCGAGCACGTCTACCGCGAACAGAACAGCGAAGCCGATGCGCTCGCCAATCAGGCCTTGGACGAAACTTCCGGCGGTGGGGCTTCCTCTTCGCCAACAACGGATAAGCCCGCTCCCCAAGATGTCGCCTTGCGCCTCTGTGCTCGTTGCAAAGGCGGCCAGTTGCTTCTCGACGAACCCCTGCGCTTTCCCGATGGCACCGTATTCGATATCCTCCTCCGAATCAAGAAGTGACCGCAGTTTGCAAGTTCAGCATTTTGTTCATAGAATGCCGCCCACGAAAAATACAGCGCCACGGTCCAGACAAGAAGATCAAGCTGATGCTCGTCTACCCGATGAGCACCGGCCGCAACTTTGACGAAGTTCTGCGCGTCCTCGATTCCATGCAGCTCACGGCCCAGCACAAAGTGGCCACTCCGGTAAACTGGAAACCGGGCGACGAAGTCATCATCGTCCCGGCCGTTTCTGATGAGGAAGCCAAGAAAATGTTCCCGAACGGCTGGAAAGCGAGCCGGCCCCATCTGCGCATCGTTCCCCAGCCAACGAAATAGAATCGTCAAGCGGCTTGCGGTTGTGGGGCATAGGGCGACTTTAGCGCGTAAGAGCGGTACAGCGTGTCGCGCTGCGCAGGCAAAAACCCGGCATCGGTAATAATGCGGCGCAATTCTTCTTCATTCGTCCGCCGCTTCACCCCGGCCGCGAATACGACGTTTTCTTCGATCAAAATGCTGCCGACGTCATCGGCGCCGAATTGCAATCCAATCTGGCAAACTTTGATTCCCGGCGTTAGCCAGCTCGATTGAATATGCTCGATATTGTCGAGATACAACCTACTGACAGCCAGCGTCTTCAGATAATCGACGGCCGTGGTTTCCTGTACTTTCTTCCCCCAGGCCGTATTTTCCGCCGCGAAAATCCAGGGAATAAATGCGGTGAATCCCCCGGTCTCCTCTTGAATCTGCCGGATCCGGTCAAAGTGGTTCACGCGGTGCTCGAGCGTTTCTCCGCAACCAAACATCATCGTCGCGGTCGTAGGCAATCCCAGCGAATGGGCGATTTTATGGACATTCACCCAGTCGTCACTGCTGCACTTCAGGCGCGCGATCTTGCTGCGGATCTCGTCATCTAGGATTTCCGCGCCTCCACCCGGAATGGATTGAAGTCCCGCGTCCATCAATCGCTGAATCGTTTGGCGAACGCTGATCTCACTCACTTCCGCAATGCACAAGATCTCTGGCGCGGAAAAGCAGTGCAGATGCACCTGTGGATACCTGCTCCGCAGTGAGTTCAACAAGTTCTCGTAATATCCGATCTGCAAATCGGGGTGGAGCCCACCTTGCAGCAGTATGCCCGTTCCGCCAAGCTGCAGCATCTCTTCAATCTTTTCGTAAATTGATTCGAAGGAAAGAATGTACCCATCCTTCGCGCCCATCGGCCGGTAAAACGCGCAGAAAGAACAGTACTCTGTGCAAAAGTTTGTGTAGTTGATATTGCGATCGATTTGATAGGTCACAATGCGCGGATCATTTTTCTTCAAGCGCATTTGATGCGCGGCCATCCCGATGCCCACCAGATCATCGGACCTCAACATTTCCAGCGCTTCCTGTCTCGTGATTCCCACGCGTTCGACCCTCTCTTCGCTTTTAAACCTTCACCGCTTCTTCCGCCATCACGATCTCCCTCGCTCGCGGAATAATTCCAATCTCCGCCGCCAGATCGTAGTAGCGGCGCAATCCCCGCAAATTTTCTGCGTGCAGCCGGTAATCGATATTCTCGGTCAGGTAGAGCTTCAATTCTGTCGCGGGTAAGTTCAATTGGGCAGCCGATTCCTCGCTAATTTGATCGAGATGCCGCATACCGAAAGCCAGCGAGTCCTGGAAATCCTGCACAACTTCCTTGCCGATCCGTTCAGGCCACCCGGCCCAAACTGCCAGCACTGCGGGCAGGTTCGTGAGCCCCCGCCACTTTTCCACGACGTCATACACTTTCAGATTCGATAGTCCATGCTTGCCGGCAGATCTTCGACCGGTTACGGCAAATTGAAGCGCTGGATCGCCAATGAGCAGTGCGGCGTCTGCTTTGTCCAGCATCTCCGGCAAGTCTGGCGCCATCTCAAAATATTCCGGCTCGATGTGCCACCGCTTGGCGCACAAAATCTTTGTCATAGCCTGGGTACTGCGGGAACTGCGATCGAGCGCTATCTTCTGCACTTCCTGGATGGGCTTCTTTGAAATCAGCAACAAACTGCGCACGGAAGTTTTAGAGGCGATCGACAGATCCGGCAGAATCACTAATCCGTCGATTCGCTGATATTCTATTGCTGGGATGATGGCGATATCCACTTGCCGGGTGCGCAAGGCCTCCGCGCATTCCGACGGCACGGTAAATGACAGCTCGTACTTACCACGGAGCGGTCCGTGCGTGAGCCCGCGCACCAGCGGCGCGGTGTTGAGATATTGCACGATCGATATGCGCAGCGATTTCACGTTTTTTTCAGCCTGTCGGGCTCATTCAGTATAACAAAGCCGGCCTTGCCTCGGCTTGCCCCAATCCCTGAAAACCGTTCATCCGCTTCAAATCCTCCGAATCGCAAATCCTCTGTTCTTGCTACAATCGCGACATACGCACCGACCGGCTAGCATCACTTGCCGCGGCAGAGATGGACGCTCTCAAGAGCACCTACTCGGCGTTCAACCGCGACGATATTCCGGCAACTGTCCCCAATATCGAATGGACCGAGCCCCCCGAATTTCCGCGAGGCGGGACCTATTACGGACATGCCGGTGTCCAAGCCTACTTGTCCCAATCGCGCGCAAACTGGGCAGAGGGAAGCAGCGAACCGGAGCACTTCCTGATCGCTGGCGATAAAATCATTGTGTTCGTCCATGTGCGGGTGAGACTGAGGGACAGTAGGGAATGACCGGAAGCACGAATCGCCGATGTCTTCACATTCCGCAACGGCAAGGCCATTCCGATGCGCGCGTTCACTGACCGCCAGCAGGCCCTTAGCTGGGCCGGAGTCAACGATAGAAGCGCAGACTAATTTCACTTTTCCCGAACACTCTCCTTTGTCTTTCACTTTAGTTCTGCTACTATCAAAGGATCCGTTTTTATCTTTTCAGAGTAGGAAGTGTAGCGTTATGGCATTGAAGTGTGATCTCTGCGGCAAAGGCCCCCACTACGGCAACGTAGTGAGCCACGCCAACAATACCAGGCGTCGCCGCTGGAACCCGAATCTCAAGAACGTTCACGCCCTGGTAAACGGCACGCGCAAGCAAGTGCGCGTATGCACGGCCTGCATTCGGATGGGCCGCGTAAAAAAAGCTGCCTGAGCCACCCTTGAATTTTCCTCCTAGTTCTTCTTCGATACGATGGAGAAACGGCGGATTGCGCCGCGCCTCGGTGCTGTTGCCCGCGGCGGGATTGCTTCTGTCTGTCTTGTCCGGCTGCAAACAGCCGGAACACCACTCTGCCGATGTTTGGGCCGTGGTCAATGGGACGGAAATCAAGCGAGACGAAGTCGAAAAATATTACAAATCGCAGGTTCCTGCCGAAGGCCAGAAACCCACGCAGGAAGACTCTCTCTCGTTAAAGCTCAATGTCGTCGAACAGCTCATCAACAATGAGATTCTGCTCGAGCGCGCCAAGAAGCTGAATCTGGAGGCCAGCGACGGCGAAGTCGAGGACAAGTTCACCGAAATCAAAAGTCCGTTCACCGAAGAGGAATTTCAGCGCCAGCTCAAGTCGCGAAGCATGACGGTTGATGACCTGAAGCGCGATCTGCGCCGCCAGCTTTCCATCCAGAAACTTTTGAATCGCGAAGTAGCCGCGAAAATCACCATTACCGATCAGGATGTCGTCGACTTTTATAATGCGAACCTGAATCAGTTTAACGTGGCTGAGCCGCAATACCGGATTTCACAAATCGTCATCACTCCACGCAAAGATCCCCAAATTCGCAATCGAAAGAACGATGATGCGACCACCGAGGCGGAAGCGATTCGCAAGTCCAAAATGATTGTAGACAAGCTGAACAGTGGCGCGGATTTTGCCCAGATTGCGATGGATTATTCCGAGGATCCCAATACCGCGGCAAACGGTGGCGATCTTGGCTATATCCCAGAGTCTTCCCTCAATCAGTCTGATCCGAATCTCAAGAAGCTGGTGCTCTCGCTGAAGCCTGGTCAGGTCAGCCAGCCAGTCGTTCTGAAAGACAGCATCCGCATCCTGAAATTGGTTGCGCGCGAACCGGCTGGCCAACGCGGCGTCAACGATCCGCAGGTTCAGCAAACCATTCGAGACACGTTGCGCGATCGCAAAGAACAGCTTCTACGCGCAGCCTATCTTGCCGTTGCTCGCGATGAAGCCAAAGTTACAAACTATCTCGCTCAGCAAGTTGTCGAAGCTGCCGGTAAACTCCCGGATGCGGCCAAATCCACGCTGCCCGCCGCTGCTAGCATGCCTGCTGCTACGCCAGCGACCCCCGCACCGCAACCCGCGACGCAGTAAAATACCCTTTAATTAATCGATTTACCTTTTCGTGATTCGATTGTGAACTCGCTCAATTTGGCTTTTGTGCTGCGGCGAAGACCTTCCGCCCCTGGGCCAGAGGTTGCTGCACCAACTCCCGATAGATGCTCAGGTAACGATGCAAAGGACCTCTCCTGCGCCCACATTCTGTCCTTCTTCTACCAGTACGCGTTCGACCTTTCCACTTTTCGGCGATCGGATCTCATTTTGCATCTTCATCGCTTCAATCACCGCGAGCCCCTGCTTCGCTTCTACCGCATCGCCGAGTTTCACCAACATTCGAATTACTTTGCCGGGCATCGGCGCAATAATTTGCTGTCGCCCTGCGGCCTCTAGCGGTCCATGCTTCCGCCCTCGCCAGGCGCGTGGATCTACCACCTCCGCCATAAATTCGTGCACCCCAATCTGCAAGTTCAACCGGCCATCGGGCGCATCGGAAATATGCACTTCAAAGGATTGACCGCCGAGCAGCACCGAAATCGTGTACGGCGCAACCTGCACCGCGTCGGCATCTACTTGCCGCCCATCCAGCAAAATTCGATAGCCCTTGCCATGTTTTTCTAACTGCACGACGCGTTTCGTTTTTCCGCTAACGCCTTCCAGCTGTATTTCGAATTTCATGGCATGCGATCCAGCTGCTGCCTGCGGCCATCGCGCTTCCATTCAGACATCTGGTCCATTTCTGATCCCGGCCTCCCACCGGCCGAAGAGTCTGGTTTTCTGCTACTCCACAATGCCGCAGCAAGCAAGGCTGCTTCTTCGGTTCCTGCGCGAGGAGCCTCGGCCGGTGGATGCGGCCTTGCCAGCAACTCGTCCAACCAGTTGGTATGAATATTGGAGGTCAAAAACTCCGCCTCCCCCAATATTCGTCGGAACAAACTGACATTCGTCCGAATCCCGGTAATCGTGTACTCGTCCAGCGCCCGCCGCAGTCGCGAAATCGTCTCTTCGCGGCTGTTGCCCCACGCAATCAACTTGCTGAGCAACGGGTCGTATTCTAGCGGTACGGTATAGCCCTCGTACACGCCTTCATCCAGCCGAACCCCCGGGCCTGTGGGGGCGTTTCGCGCCAGAATTTTTCCAGGGCACGGGAAGAAATTATTGTCCGGATCCTCCGCATACAGCCGTAGTTCCATCGCATGCCCGCGTGGCGCTATGCTCTCCCACGCAAACGGCAATCGATGTCCCGCGGCAATGGCGATCTGTAGTTTCACCAAATCAAGCCCGGTCACTTGCTCCGTAACTGGATGCTCCACCTGCAGCCGCGTATTCACTTCCAAAAAGTAAAAATTGAGCTGCGCGTCCACCAGAAATTCCACCGTGCCTGCGTTCACGTATCCGCCTGCCCGAGCCAGCCGCACTGCTGCATCGCCCATCCGCCGGCGCAGGTCCGGTGTCACGACGGGCGAGGGAGCTTCTTCGATCACTTTCTGATGCCGGCGCTGCACCGAGCATTCGCGTTCACCCAGCGAAACTACCCGTCCATGCGCATCGGCAAAAACCTGAATCTCTATGTGCCGGGGCTTCAGCAGATACTTTTCCAGGAACATCCGCGGATCGCCGAAGGCATTCAAGGCCTCGGAAGCCGCATCGCGCCAGGCCGCCGTAAACTCGCTGTCGTTGTCGACGACGCGCATTCCCTTGCCGCCGCCGCCGGCGATGGCTTTTAGCACCACCGGGTATCCCATGCTGCGCGCCAGCGCCTGCACCTCCTCGGGATTATCGATCGCTTCACTGGTGCCCGGTACGGTCGGCACGTCGGCGCGCCGTGCCAGCTGTTTCCCTGCCGTCTTTGAGCCCATCGCTTCCATTGCTTCTGCTGGGGGCCCAATAAATGTGACTCCCGCATCCTTGCAAGCGCGTGGCAGCGCCGGATTTTCGGCAAGAAATCCATAGCCCGGATGCAGAGCATCGCAGCCCGCTCGCCGCGAAACATCCATCAACTTGTCGATAGAAAGATAGCTTTCCCGCGAAGGAGCAGGTCCGATCGGATACGCTTCGTCGGCCAGTCGCACGTGCAACGCACCGCGATCCGCGTCGCTGAACACCGCCGCCGTGCGAATGCTGAGCTCTCTACACGCGCGCAGGATGCGCACAGCGATTTCGCCGCGATTGGCAATCAGAATCTTCTTAAACATGCTGCTCTTTTTCTATCCAGGCCGGATTCTACCACGCACGTGAAGGCCCCCCTTGAAGACATCGCTCTTGCGTGTCGTATCGTTTCAGGTGTATGACGAGTCCTTGCAACTGGCTAGTGGAGGAGTCATGAAGAGGTCTTTGTTGCTGTTGGTCGCCTTTGCTCTTTCGTGCAGCTTATCGCCCTGCCAGGAGGAGGCCACGATTGTCCCGCCAGAAGGAATCGTGGCCGAAGGAGTTCCGAAGATCCCGATCACGCTGGCAGAGCAGGCCGGTCCCTATAGCGAAAATCGCTCTGCGTTTGTTACCGATTGGCATCCCCAACGGCGGGAAATGATGATTGGGACGCGTTTCGGCAACACCTACCAAGCTCACGTCGTAAAAATTCCTGGCGGTGCCCGCCAGGAACTTACCTTTTTTAGCGAGCCTGTCTATGGCGGCCGGTTTCAGCCACTCACTGGCGAATACATGATTTTTCGGAAAGACGTTGGAGGCGGCGAGTGGTATCAGCTCTATCGTTATGACTTAGCGACTGGCACGAGCACGCTGCTCACCGATGGCAAGTCTCGAAATCTGGGTGGGCCGTGGTCGACCAAGGGCGATCGCATCGTCTACACCTCTACCCGGCGCACCGGACAGGACAACGATCTTTGGGTGATCGATCCATCCGATCCAAAATCCGATCGCCTCTTGGCTCAACTTACGGGCGGAGGTTGGAGGCCAGAGGATTGGGCTCCCGACGACTCAAAAATCCTCGTCAGCGAAGAAATTTCGATCAACGAGACGTATTTGTGGCTGATCGATGTGGACAGTGGCGCTCGGACGGAATTGACGCCTCGAAGTACCAAAAAAGTGGCCTATTCCAATCCCCGATTCAGCCGGGATGGCCAAGGTATCTACTTTACCTCTGACAATGATTCAGAATTTCAGCAGTTGCGCTATCTGGATCTTTCCACGCGGCAGACCAAAGTACTGACGGGCAACATTCCTTGGGATATCGATGAGTTCGCTCTCTCGTGGGATGGCAAAAATATCGCATTTCTTGCCAACGAGAATGGGCTCAGCGTTTTGCACTTGATGGATGCTGCGACAGGGAAGGAATTGAATTTGCCCAAGCTGCCTGTCGGTTTGCTGAGTGGCTTGATCTGGCACAGAAATAACAAGGATTTGGCCTTCAGCCTCACGTCGGCAACTTCGCCGGGCGATTGTTATTCGGTCGACGTCTCGAACGGGAAACTCGAGCGTTGGACCTTCAGCGAGACCGCCGCGAAGACCGACGGCTTCCGCGAACCGCAGCCTATCCGCTGGAAAAGCTTTGACGGGCGGATGATTTCTGGTTTTCTATATGCGCCTCCCGCTAAATTCACCGGTAAGCGTCCTGTCCTGATTGAAATCCACGGAGGGCCTGAGGGCCAATCACGGCCGAAATTCATGGGACGCTACAATTACTACTTGAACGTACTGGGGATTGCTATCATCGAACCGAACGTGCGAGGTTCGACGGGATACGGAAAAACGTTCACTCTTCTCGACAACGGCTTGCTGCGCGATCAAACCTACAAAGATATCGACGCTTTATTTGACTGGATTGTTGCTCAGCCCGATCTCGACTTGGATCACGTCGCCGTTACCGGTGGCAGTTATGGCGGCCATATGACGCTTGCAGTCTCAACCTTTTATAGCGAACGGATTCGTTGTTCGATTGACGTCGTCGGCCCTTCGAACCTGGTTACCTTTCTGGAGCACACCGAAGCCTACCGTCGCGACCTGCGTCGCGTGGAGTATGGCGACGAGCGCGATCCCAAGATGCGGGAATACCTGGAAAAAATTGCGCCGATGAACAACGTCGAAAAAATCAAGAAACCGATGATGGTTGTCGCCGGCAAAAACGATCCTCGCGTCCCGCTGAGCGAAAGCGATCAAATCGCTGCGGCACTCAAAAAGCAGGGAACTCCCGTGTGGTACATTATGGCCAGAGATGAAGGCCATGGCTTCCAGAAAAAAGCCAACCAGGACTTCCAGTTCTACGCCACCGTGGAATTCTTAAAAGAGTTCCTATTGAAATAATGAGCCGAAAGCCTGCTGACAAGCGAACTTCGCTGCCTCTCCCTGTCCGTGCGTTCCTCGTTATCCCTTGCTTTGGCTTTACCTTGTCACGCCCAGAGGATCTCGACCGAGACTCGGCAATCTTCCTCCTTAAATCTTCTGCTTCTTCCACCGCCCCTGTCGGAACAGCAAGACCCCCGCAACGGCGATCGACGCCTCGGCAATTACAATCGCGTAATACACTCCGTTTGGCCCTTGCTTCATCGGAATCGCCAGCCCATACGCCAGAGGAATTTCCAGCAACCAGAAGCCAAAGAAATTCACGATCGTCGGTGTCACCGTATCCCCAGCTCCATTAAACGCCTGCAGCATCACCATGCCGTATGCATAGCCAATATTTCCGTAGCTCAGGATACGCAGGCATGAGATTGCCAGCGGCACAACCGCGAGATCACCGGTGAACAAATGGATCACCCACTCGGCAAAGGTAATAAAGAAGAGTCCCACGCCCCCAAGGAAGGCCATGTTATACAGTCCCGTGCGCCACACCGATTTTTCCGCGCGCTCCGGCTGTTTCGCTCCAAGATTTTGCCCAACCAAGGTGGCCGCAGCGTTACTGAGTCCCCAACTCGGCAGCAGCACGAAAATTAAAATCCGGATCGCAATCGTGTAACTTGCCAATGCCGCAGAGCCAAACGTGCTGACGATGCGCACCATGCCGATCCAACTCACATCCGCGATCGCAAATTGTATAATCCCGGTTGCCGACACCCGCAGCAGCCGCAGTAGTACCTTCCAATTCACGTGAACCTGGCCGACCATAATGCGTATGCGCTCGGTGCCTCGCAGTAGCCGATAAAACTGATACAGCACGCCGATGCTGCGCCCGGCAAACGTGGCCAGCGCCGCTCCCGTAACACCCAGTTTCGGGAACGGTCCCCATCCGAAAATTAAACAGGGATCGAGCACCAGATTGATGATGTTCGACACCCACAGCAGCCGCATCGCTACCGCCGCATCTCCCGCGCCGCGAAAGATCGCATTGTTCAAAAACAGCATCACGATTGCACCGCAGCCTCCCAACGCAATCCGCGCGTATCCGCTCCCAACGTTCACAACTTGCGGCGAAGCACCCATCAACCGTAGAAGTTTTGGTGCGTAGAAAATGCACGGAGCTCCGACAAGTAGAGATGTGCCCAGCCCGATGAAAATTGCCTGTACGCCTGCGACTGCCGCGCCATTTTTATCTTTCTCGCCGATCCGTCGTGCCACCATCGCTGTGGTCGAGAGGCTCAGCCCGAATCCCACCGCAAAAATCAGCGCCAGTAACGATTCCGTCAAGCCCACTGTAGCGACTGCGTCGGCTCCGAGGTGTCCGACCCAGAACACGTCCACCACTGCGAACAGCGACTCCAGTACCATTTCGAGAACCATCGGGATTGCCAGCAACACGATGGCGCGATTCAAGTTGCCAATCGTGAAATCCTGATGCGAGCCGCGCAGCGCTTCCCGAATCGATTCCCAAAATGATGGGGGCCGTGCCACAAGAACTGCCTCCGGTGCATCCATATAAACCCATATATTTCTGCGCGAGCCCGTTTGGAGAAACCCCCGCGCTGCCAATTCTGAAACACAGAAATAGAGATTGAATGAAGTTTCGTTCCGCGTCAGGTGCGGATCAAACAGCAGAGATGATGGTAGGTTGGTCGAACATCTTCACATCCACATGCAGGCCGAAGCGATAGCCTGCATCATCGAAGCAAAATTGTACACTAGGCCCAAGCCCGTTCGCCGGTCAATTTTCGATCACTACTTTCCCCATTGGGCACCGTCAAAGTTCGCAGCCAGGGGCAATTCCGCTTGGCGGACGCGGACTCAAAGCAATCGGGAAATGGATACCGGTGAGCTGAGTGCATCGCGAGCCCGTGGCTAGTACTCGCCCTCTTCTTTGACCTCATCAAACGTGTCGACGAGACCGCTACGTTTTTGCCCTGTGTCGTCAACGCCATGATCGAGGAAAACTTAGGGCAAATCGCGAGGACCGGTGGATGCGATTATGGCCGAAGCAAGTACGCCGGCAAACATGCTACAGGGGGATATTCCCGTGCTTCTTTTTTGGGTTGGTATCCGCTTTGTTTTCGAGCGCGCGCAGCGCAGTAATAATCCGTCCGCGCGTTTCCGCGGGTTCAATGACAGAGTCCAGGTATCCCCGTTCCGCCGCGATAAACGGATTCGCAAAACGGCTGCGAAACTCTTCGACTTTTTCCTTCCGCAGTTTGGCACGCTCGGCTCCCTGCGCCGTGCTCAGTTCGCGCTTATACACGATATCGACCGCGCCCTCCGGACCCATCACCGCAATTTCCGCCGATGGCCACGCAAAATTTGCGTCCGTTCGAATATGCTTCGATGCCATAACGCAATATGCCCCGCCATACGCCTTGCGCGTAATGACGGTAATCTTCGGCACTGTCGCTTCCGCAAATGCATAAAGCAGCTTTGCTCCATGCTTGATGATCCCTCCATATTCCTGCTGTGTTCCCGGCAAGAATCCTGGTACATCTTCAAAGGTAATCAGCGGAACATTGAACGCGTCGCAGAATCGTACAAAACGCGCTGCCTTCAGCGAAGCGTTAATATCCAGCGTGCCCGCCAGAAATGCCGGTTGATTTGCCACGATTCCCACCGGCCGCCCGTCCATCCGTGCAAATCCCACCACAATATTTTTCGCGTAATGCTCCTGCACCTGAAAGAAATAAGCATTGTCCACAACCGCGTGAATCACGTCGGTCATGTCATAGGGTTTTAACGGATCTTCCGGAACAAGGATGTTTAGTGATTGTTCTTGCCGGTCCCAGGGGTCATCTGTCGCACGTTTTGGCGGCTCTTCCCGGTTATTCGACGGCAAAAAACTGAGCAGTTCTCGGAGCATTGCGCAACAGTCTGCATCGTCTTGCGCAACAAAATGGGCCACCCCGCTGGTGGCGTTGTGGGTCATGGCACCGCCTAATTCCTGCTTGCTCACTTCTTCCTGCGTTACCGTCTTGACTACGTCTGGCCCGGTCACGAACATGTAGGAAGTTTCCTTGGTCATGAAGATGAAATCGGTAATCGCCGGGGAATACACCGCGCCCCCCGCGCATGGCCCCATAATCGCGCTAAGCTGCGGAACAACACCGCTGGCCAGCGTGTTGCGCAAGAAGATATCTGCATATCCTGCCAGAGAGGCCACACCTTCCTGAATTCGCGCTCCGCCCGAATCATTCAATCCGATTACCGGCGCGCCATTGCGCATCGCCAGGTCCATGATCTTGCAAATTTTTAGCGCGTTTGACTCCGATAGCGATCCGCCAAATACCGTAAAATCCTGCGCGAACACATATACCAGCCGACCATCGATTCGCCCGAAACCGGTTACAAACCCATCGCCGGCAGGCCGGTTTTCTTCCGACCCAAAATCCACGCAGCGGTGCCGAACGAATTTATCCAGCTCTTCGAAGGTTCCTTCATCCAGTAACAAATCAATTCGTTCCCGGGCCGAAAGCTTTCCGGCTTTGTGCTCCTTCTCGCGCCGTTCGATTCCTCCGCCTGCTTCGGCTTCCGCGGAAATCCTCTTCAACTGTTCCAATCGTTCGTCGTTTCGTGACGATTCCCAGGTAACATGATTTTTCTCAGGCAACCCATCCTCCGTCAATTCGTCGAATCATGTTTCGATACAAAAATCAGTACCGCCAGATGCGTCGCCAGCCACACCGTTCCGAGCAACAGCACCACGCCCAGAAGAAGCTCCACCCCGATGGCACCCGCGCGAGGCAAAGGTGCTTCGATCGAAGTAACGTAAAGCGTTGCGCGCACCAGAATAACCATGGCGCTTAGCGTCATGCCCACAACCAAGATCGCCGTCATCAGTGAGAGCAACACGTGTTTCATGGATTTGCCGGCAGGCCAACACACCCCGCAGCAAAAGGATAACGCATTCGCAGGGAAATCAGAACTTGCGCGGGTCTCTAGGAGGGAATGTCACTACCGCAAGCCAGACCAATCGTCCGCTACAAGAATCGAGTCGCTTGGGTTCGATGGATCGTATTTCACACTCGCCGGATGTCCAGCCACTAATCGTTCAAAACGCACTTGACTCTCCAGTCCGGTAATATCCTGCGCGGTCTGGTAGGTAACGCCGGAGATCGAATAGATGTAGGAAACCAGATGCCGCGGCCGATCATCGACCGGCGGTCGCGCTTTCGCTCCGAGCAAGCCGCGCCGGGCCGCCACAACCGGCGCTGGATGTTGCGCTAGTTCCACCACCTGGCCTTCCGCGATTCGCCCGATGTGATTTAAATGCAACCTCCGCTTGCGTTCCTCAGCATCTGGATCGCTGGCGGGGCGCGCAAAGGCGTAGGCCAGCAAGCCGATAGTTGTGATGCCTCCGCTCACGATTACCACTATTAATTTCCAGTCGGCGAGCAGCTCTTTCAATGCGCCACTCCTCACTAAATTCAAAATTGATATTGGATGGTGAAAGCCTCGTTGCTCTGGTACCCAGTTCTTCCGAGAACTCCACTTCTCACGTTTTCTTATTGTACCGAATCGCCGCCCGTTCCGCGAAGCTATCGGGAGTAACCATGCACCGGATTGCGCAACACGCCAATCCTCGCAACCGAAACCTCAACCGTGTCCCCGCTTACCAGCGGCCCCACCCCTCTAGGGGTCCCGGTGGCAATCAAATCTCCCGGCACTAGCGTCATCATCCGCGATAGCCACCTCACCAGATAAGCCACCGGAAACACCATTAGGGAACTGTTCCCCGATTGCCGTAGCGTTCCGTTCACCCTTGTTTCTACCTGCACATTTCGCGGATCGAGGTTCGTCTCAATATGTGGCCCAACCGGGCAGAACGTATCGAATCCTTTCGCCCGCGTGAATTGTACGTCCGCTCTCTGCAAATCTCGTGCGGTCACATCATTCACGCATGTATATCCTAGCAAATAGGAGAGCGGATCTTCCTCGTCGCCCAACTGCGAGCAGCTTCGTCCCATCACCACCCCAAGTTCACCCTCATGCTCCACTCGTTGCGAATAGCGCGGAATCACGATTGCCTGTTCAGAACCGATCAGAGATGAGGGAGGCTTCATAAAGATCATCGGCTCGTTCGGCGTTTCATTGCCCAGTTCGGCTGCGTGCGCCGCGTAATTCCGTCCCACGCAAACGATTTTGCTTGGCGCCACCGGCGCGAGCAATCGGCATTCTGGCGCGGAAAACCGACGCGCCCCCCTCGTCCATAATTCCCATGGAGCACCACTAATCTCGAATATCGAATCGTCTTCGACCAGCCCGAACAGCGGAACTTCAGTCCCGGTAGGCAGAAATCGGCAGAATTTCATTTTTGTGAGAGTTTCCTAGTGACGGAGATGTGAGGTGTACTCATTTCGCGCTCGCCAGACAATTGTACCAATCCACGATAGCGTTGCTGAAATCATGTACGCGAGCGAGCCCATCACGAATATTTGGAGGCGAATGTACTCTTGATCCAGAAGACTGAAGAACAGCCCCAGCACCCTGTATGTGAAGCAAAGAATCGTCCAGGCAATTAGTCCGCTCAATACTTGCTCATGCGGGGAGCGGTAGAAGCGAACCACGGGGAACAACGCCAAAGCACATAAGATGACGAGAGCAGCGAGATTGCGCTCCCTCTGGAATCCATCGAGTACCGCCACGCGATGGGCCACCATCACCCAAGCCGAAAAAACTATCGCCAAGCACAGGCCGATATAGATCCCCACACGCACCGGTGCGTTTCGCAAAATCCCTACCCCTTCGTATTTGGGGAGTGGTAACGAGGCTGGCATGGTCCTAGCTCCCTGCCTTGTTTGACACCCGTTTTAACTCGATGGTTGCGTCATTTCTACGACTATTTGCTCGCTCGGTGCGCTTTCATTACCAGCCCGATCGACGGCAGTTATGGTGTACCAATAGTCTCCTAGAGCCGCTACGGACTCATCTCGATATGCCGGTGTCAGTACTAACTCGGGTGTAATCAATATTCCGCGCTCGCCCTGCTTCTGGGCTCGATATACCCGGTAACCTGCCAAGTCCGTTTCTAGGTTAATCGACCAGGACAAATCCACCCGCCATTTCCCTGCCTCCGCCGCCGGTAGCACCGCCGCCACCACGCCCTGCGGAGCCGCGGGCGGAAAGGTATCTTTGGGGGTCAAAATCACGCTGTTCGAGTCATTCGACTCCAATCGTTCGCCCGCACCGACTAACGTTGCGCGCACCACATACAGGTAAGTTTTCCCATAATCAAATGCGGCGTCGCGATATTCCGGCGACTTCACCCGTGCAATTTGCACCAGCGGCGATTTCCAAGTCGCACGACTCAAATCTTTTGCAACCGCTTCCACCGAGGCCGCATCAATCTCTCCTCGATAAACGTTATATTGCTCAATCTCGGTAATCGGCTGGCCGCCTGAGGTTTTCTGTGGCGCCAGCCAGGTAAGATCAATTCCTTTCTCCGTCAAGTTGGCGCGAAGCTCTTCAACCGCCGCGGCCACCACGAACAATTTCACCGGCGCATCATTGGAGTCCGCAGAAACTTTCTTGTCAGTAACGCGTGCGCGCACGCGATATAACACAGTTGCTCCCGGATGCGCTTGAATCTCTTCGGGCGCCACAGGGTCGAGGAAATGCACGATGCCTTTTTGCGTGTAGGAAGCCAGCATCGCCCCCGGCACCGTATCGACGACACGAAACGATTTCGGATCGGGAGTTCCATCGGGCAACAGATTTCCGCGCAGTATCTCCATCGTCGGAACATCCGGTAACGTGTCTCCGACGACGCTTTTCTTCGGCATTGTGAAGCTGAGCATTGCTCCGTCGCCCGCCTGCGAAGCACTCAAATCCGTGATCGCCGTCGGGATCGGAGGGCTCGGCGGAAGCGGTTCACCGGGCGCCCCGCATCCGGCAAACAGGAATACCTGACCCAGCACAAAGACTATATAGCTGCCGGACTTTCGCTTGCGTAAGGCTGCCAAGCGTCTGGCACGATTTTCTGCACTCGCGGATTGTCGATTTCGAAAGCCCGGGTTAGCAGTGTCCATTGGGCTCAATTAAATTACAGAATGTACCGGCTCAAATCCTGATTCTTCACAATGTCCGACAGTTGTTTGGTCACATACGCCGCGTCGACCTTTACATTCTTTTTCTTCAAGTCCGGCGCTTCAAAGGAAATCTCATCTAGCACCTTTTCGAGGATTGTGTGCAATCTTCGCGCGCCGATATTTTCAGTTTGCTCATTCACGCTCGTCGCAAATTTCGCGATGCACTGTACGGCATCCTCGGTGAATTGCAGTTTCAATCCTTCCGTATCCATCAGCGCGATGTATTGTTTGATAAGCGCATTCTTCGGTTCCGTCAGAATCCGCACAAAATCCTCTTCCTTCAACGACTGCATCTCCACCCGAATCGGCAGCCGTCCTTGCAGTTCCGGAATCAGGTCCGACGGCTTGGTCACGTGAAACGCACCGGCGGCGATAAATAAGATGTGGTCCGTGCGAATCATTCCATAACGCGTATTTACGGTCGTGCCTTCGATGATCGGCAGGATATCCCGCTGTACCCCCTCCCGCGACACGTCCGGCCCATGCCCGGCTTCACGGCCCGCGACCTTATCGATCTCGTCGATAAAGATAATTCCCATCTGCTCCGCGCGCTCCACTGCGACGCGTGTCACCTGCTCCATATCGAGCAGCTTGTTTTCTTCTTCCTGAATCAAATACTCAAATGCGTCCGCCACGCTCATCTTGCGTTTTTTCTTTTGCTGCCCGAAGAACCCACTGAGCATGTCCTTAAGGTTTACATCCATCTCTTCCATGCCCTGATTGGAAATAATCTCGAAGGAAGGCATCGCGCGTTCGCGAACTTCGAGGTCCACCATTCGTGCATCCAGTTTTCCTTCGCGCAACTGCGCCCGCAGCTTTTCTCTGGTGCGCTGGGTCTGTTCACGCTGCGCGGTAAGTTCACTTTCAGGCGTGCCCGGTGCCGGTGCGGGCGGCGGCGGCAGCAGCAGGTCGAGTACGCGCTCTTCCGCCGCTTGTTCCGCGCGATCCGCCACTTCATCCAGTTTTTCCTCGCGGATCATTTCGATTGACGTCTCCACCAGATCCCGCACCATCGATTCCACGTCGCGTCCCACGTAGCCCACTTCCGTATATTTCGACGCTTCCACCTTCACAAACGGGCAGCCCGCCAGACGCGCCAGCCTTCGCGCGATTTCCGTTTTTCCCACACCCGTAGGCCCAATCATCAAAATATTCTTCGGCAAAACGTCTTCCGCAATCTCGGGCGGGAGCTTTTGTCTCCGCACGCGATTCCGCAGAGCCACCGCCACGGCGCGTTTTGCCGCGGCCTGGCCCACGATATACTTGTCGAGTTCCGCCACAATCTCCCGCGGCGTCATGTCATCGAGCGCCGGCAACGCTTCCACCTCTTCTGATGGGCCTGTTCCATTCCCGCCAGGAAACAACGTGATTTCTTTCTCAGTTTTTGTGGCCATGATCTTTCAATTCCTTCGGCGCAGCGTCTGTCCGCTTTCGCGTCTCTTTAAATCTCTTCTATCGTAAAGTTCTCATTGGTATAGATGCAGATTTCGCTGGCGATGCGCATCGCCTCCAGCGCCAATTCCTTCGCCGCCAGCTTGGAGTGCTTTAGCAACGCGCGCGAAGCCGCCAGCGCATAGGTTCCGCCAGATCCAATCGCACAAAGCCCGTCGTCCGGCTCAATCACATCGCCGTTTCCCGACAGCACAAACGTGGCCTTGGCATCGGCCACAATCAGCAAGGCTTCGAGGTGCCGCAGCGCGCGATCCTTGCGCCACTCCTTGGCCAGTTCCACAGAAGCCTTCTGCAAATTTCCCGAATGTTCCTGCAGCTTTCCTTCGAATCGCTCGAAAAGTGACAAGGCATCGGCTGTCGAGCCCGCAAATCCAGCCACTACTTTTTCGCTATACAACCGTCGGGTCTTCCGCGCCGTATGCTTCAAGACGTGATCGCCCATGGTCACTTGCCCATCGGCAATCAACACCACCTTCCCGTCTTTGCGCACGCACAAAACCGTTGTGCCGTGCATCTGTCCGCTTCCGTTCGGATTTTCCATCCTAGTAGTATACCGCGATGCCTCTAGGAGGTCATTTGTAGCTGCTACAGCCGGCAAGCGTCCCGGCCAGGCCGGAGTGCTGCACTGACAAAACGTACCGCTTGCGACCCTGAAGCCTCGCCGTTCAGGACGGGGAGGAAGGTCGCTCTTGTTTCTTCTCTCTCGCAAGAGTTAAGCCGCTTCGTTTCGCTCCGCTGCTGTGTAAGGCGGCTCTCGGAGGAACCTACCGAAGCACACCGGACTAAAGTCCGGTTCCGTAGGAATCCTCACCTCCTAATAGGTCGAGGAGGATGTCAAGTCAGTGGAATTTCGTGGAATGACAGCACCTTGTAACTGAGGGGACCTTGGGCGCTCTGTCCCAACGGACCTTGGCCAGCACAACTGCGGTAATTAATGCCGAAACCGGGGGTGCTGCCGTAACTAGTCAGGCTGCCGAAGAATGCCGAACCCAACGTCGGCGTGGTCAACAGGTTCCCGGATGAGTCCAGCGTTTTTGCTACGAGTACCGATCCGTTGATCCCCCCCGAGCCATTATTGATTGAGGAAAAAATCCCTTGCCCGATCACCAGCACGACCCCGTTCCAGGTGGCATCGGGATCGTAGGTCAACACTCCTGTGACCAAGAGCAAACCGAACCCAGTATTGTGCCACCCCGTCAGATTTAGATTCCCATTCACCACAATCGTCATCGGATTGGTGAACGACATGGTGGGGGCTTGGCTCGAGATGTCGCTGCCAGTGGCATTCGTGTTGATGACCACATCGGCGCTGTTTGTGATGTCCTGCACGATCGCATTCAATGTCGCCGGACTCTGCCAACTTTGCCGGATCGGGGCCGGCACAGGGATCGGGGGGATCGGGATGCTGGGGCTTGTCGCCGCATATGTCCCCGCTGGGGGCACCGGGTACATCGGTGAACCCGGGTAATTACCGGGATTCTTCGATAGCGCTTGCGCATGGATCGAAGCATAATCGGCTGCGTTGGTATAGGTGATGGACTGAACCGCTGCGGGCGGTGTGGTCGTGCTGCACCCATCCTGCCCATTGATTTTATAGCTCGCTGAATTCGGATCCTGATAAATCACACCGTTTCCATCGAGCGTCAATGCCGCTGGAAATGTGTTTCCCGTTGTGCTCGGTGAGATGACGATCGGCGCCACGAGATACTGCAGCATCCGTCTCGTTCCGTTGGGGAGCACCGCGAGCGCGGTAACCTCCAAAGCCTCGACGGCCGTTGCAGGCGGAAGCGGACTTACGATTAGTCCCGGCTTGGTATTTATGTTCGCGGCATCATAATACAGCGGGGTTGCTGCGTCGATAATTCCATTTCCATCCACATCCATATTTAAGGATTTTTCCGTCGCGGGCGTAATTCTCACCCACTTGTAGGAAGGTCCGGGGAGCCCAGCGACAGGAGACACGGAGGTTGTCTGATTGACCGCGGCTCCAGTCAACGGCCACCCGTATTCCGTCTGATATTCGCTGTCGGGATAATTCGCGGGATTCGAACTGGTCGGATCGACAGTCTCACCTGTCGCGGGATTCACGATGTAAAAAACTTGTGTCAACCCGAACGTCGGTAAACCCGAACCATTCATCAACAACGGATACGCGTTTGCTTTATTGATGTAGTCCGGATTTTTCCAGAGTAGCCGGCCGCGCGCTTCTTCTATGCCAGCCAACGCTGCATAATATGATCCTGCCGATGTCCGGTAATTGCTGGCTAGTGCACTATCGGTCCCAGTCGACACCACCATGGCAATCGCGATCACGCTGATCAGCAGCAGTGTGAATATGGCGATGAGCATCGCCGAACCTGCCTGCCGGTCATTTCCTCCCGCGTTTGCGTAAACCTTCATTTTAACCTTGTCCGTTCGAATCCTAATTTGTCGGATTCAGCCGGTGCCCGCGCCCATACAGCTCTACTAACTTTAATTTTTGGGTTTGTAAATCTGGATTTGCCGTCGCCACAATCAAGGTAATGTCCACATCTCGAATGTTCAGCGGCGAATTGGCTCCGATGACAGTAGGGCAGGGAACCGTCCCCGTTCCGCTGTCACAACTAAACTGAAAGATGGGCACCGGCAGCCCGGCCGGAAACATTGTTGGGTACGCCGCCTTCAGCGCTGCCATTTGCGCCGCTGTCGGATTGTTCATCACGTTTGTTAAGAACGGGACCTGAACTCCGGTCGCGGAGGTTGCCGCCACCGGATCAATTCCTGCTGTTTTCGGAACAACCGAACGATACAGCATGCCATTCACCAGTTGATAGCGAATCCACTCGACCGTAGCCGAGTCATTTAATTGCGTCTCAATGAGCAAATCGAAATCGCCAGGAGTTAGGCACGTCCCTGCGAATCCTCCCCCGGCTATTGTGCCAATCGTGCACGGCACCGCTGCGCCGCCCGACGGATAACCCGGATCCCACGCCACCGGACCTACGGCATAACTGGCCGCAGTCGGCGTAACCGAAAACATCTCTAGCCCCGGAAATCCCGATTGATTGAAATCCCGCACGATCTGGTCTACCGCCAGGCGCGCTTCCTGAAACGCCCCCGACATCATCGATTCACTAGAATAGTTTTTTTGTGAAAGGTCTAGCAGCCCAAAGATCGCGCCACAAATTACTAGGAATATTGCCGTAGCAACCAGCAATTCCAGTAAAGTAAATCCGTTTTGCTTGTTTCTGCTGGCTAGCTCTGCTTTCACTTCGACACCATCGTATCCAGTGTCACCGGCAGGGTCGGTGCATTCATTCCGCGCCGCATGACGCCCAGGATGATTCGTTTGCCTGTCACGATCCCGCTGTTCACGCGGGTGACGATCGCCCAGCGCACGTCGTTTATGGCACCCAACGGGTCATTCGGATCCGTATAAGAGAAATTGTATCCCGTTACCGGCCCTGCCGAAAAATCTATGATCGGGGAAGAACCGGTCGTGTTCAGCGGACTGCCAACCACCAAGGACGGTTGTGTCGGATCACCGAGTTGGCAGATATTCCCCAGCGGACACAGTACCCCTTGTGGGTCAGTGTAGGAAGTCGCCGAAAGTGGCTCGTTCCGCATCCCTTCCATCACGTGCTGCGCAAATACTAGCGCCGTCCCGTCATTCCGGTTGTTCGAATTCATCATCACCGACATCGGCACCAGTTGGGCCACCGCTACGAGTCCGACCAGAATGATCACCGTCGCCATCAGCATCTCAATCAGCGTGAACCCACCCTGATTGCCCCGACGCGTGTTCCGGTCTGTCCCTACCGTTGTCATCAAGACGCTACCGCAGCTGTCCCCAATATCCCGTCCCATCGCCAGTCCATACCTGAATCGATCCCGCAGGCAGCAGCACAACCGCCCTGTACCCGGCTTCTGGCCCCAGTGCGCTGGCCAGGTAAAACACCGTCACATTTCCCGTGGCCACCGCTCCCCGCGCGTCGAACCAAACGTTCATCGTTCCCGGTGTCGCTGCCACCGCCGTTAACAGATTGGCTTTTGCCAGCAGCGTTCCTGTTCCTCCCGAAACCGCTCCCGCATCGATAATGTTTCCGCCAGAACCGAGTAAGATGATCTTTTCTGTTGGGCCGGGTAACCCGTTTCCGTCGGAATCTGCAAACGCATCCGTTATTCCAGGATTCAGCGCATCCGGCTGGATCACGCAATTCACATTTTTATTCAGCCGGATCGCCTCATAGCGTGTCAACCGCAAAATATCCGCCAGCTGCGAAGCCGCATTCGTCAACTGATAGGAATGATAAGCCCGCAGAAATGAGGGCATCCCGATCCCGATCAGCACTAGCGCCACGGCTAGGGCGATAACCAGTTCCGTCAGGCTGAATCCGGCCGCCCTCTCAGACTTGCCCCACTCAAGTTTCCGCGATTTCATAAAGCAATCCCCATACATCGCTGGTGATGTTGGTCGCTGCCTTAGTTTAGCTGGGACCTTCTAACCTAACAGGCTTCCTTGGGAGCAGGTAGGCGCTACCTCTAAGGGCATTACCGAGTTTCTCATGCCAGCGCCGCTTTCCGCGCACTTAGTTTTTCTTTTTCCCACCCACTTCTTTGAATCGTTGTTCAAGTGATTCTTTCGTGAAAAAATCCGCCGGCAGATTTGGATTGATCTCGCAGCGGTCGAAAAAAGCCTGACTGATCCTTCTTCCATCTCGATGCCTAGACACCTGCATCGGCATTTCCACGCCTTCCTTCAGCTGGAAGTTGGTATAGATCGTTACATCTTCTTTGCGTTCCCGCGTTTCGTTGTCGACTGTCCACACGATCGATTTCACGGGTAGGTGTGTCGAACGGTCCATTGCGATCCGGAACGTACGCTCTTCCGTGTCCGTAATTTCCACCCACTCCACTTCCCGCAACTCGTCGACACCGGTCCCGCCATAGCGCAGCAACAGGCCCGGCTCATTGAGCCGGACCCGCAGCAAATAATTTAAATTTCGCCGCAAAGACTCCTGGAAATCCGATAGGGATGTTGCCGGTTCCTCGGACACACCGCCGCGGTCCAGCGTCCAGCCAACCTCTCCCGCGTAGAGATCCACGATGTTGCCTTTTTTGCCGTATTCAATGCGCATCTTGTCCGGATAATTCCAGAAATTTTTCGCTTGTGCGTATCCCGAAGTCTCACCGTTATGCCCGAAGTTCGCGTATCTGCCTTCGCACTCCGAACTCTTCATCTGCAAATACGCCGGCCCGCCCAACCCCGCAATCAGTTGTTGCAACACTTGCTTGGCCTTCGCGGCACTCAGCTCCGGGTCCATGTACTCTGCGTGCTGCGCTCCTGCCCCGGGCGCAACCAATATCAGCGCTACCAGGACCGCCAGCCCCAAACTAGGTTCTACCCTCGTTGCAAATTTCGGGAAAAATCTGAGAATTGTCATTGCGAACTCCGCTCGCCGTTTGTACGGGGTCTGGATTTTGCGCGATCCCTAAGCGCAAGACAAATCCCTCTCCCCACTCGGAATCGCCATAATTCAATCCGTCCTACCCGCAAAGCACCGAGCCCCCATTCACGTTCAATATTTCTCCCGCTATGAAATTTGCCAGGTCCGACGCCAAAAACAGTATCGGTCCGGCAATCTCTTCCGCCGTCGCAGGACGCCCCATGGGTATCACCGCCTCCGCCATTTTCTTCCCGGCTTTCGTTTCTAAGACCGGGTTCGACATATCCGTCGCCACCCATCCCGGCGCTACACAGTTCACCAGGATCCCGTGCCGCGCCAGTTCGCTTGACAATCCCTTCGTCAGACTGATGATTCCACCTTTGGATGCGGCATAATGCGTGTGGAACGACTCGCCGCGCTGTCCTGCCGTCGAGCTGATCGGAATAATCTTTCCAGACTTCTGCTTGATCATCTGCGGTACCGCAAAATGAATCACGGAGTACACGCTCTTGAGATTGATCCGGATCATGTCGTCCCACTGCTTTTCGGTCATCTTCTCAATCGCTAGATCTTCCTGGTTCCATACACCCGCGTTTGGCACCAGAATGTCCAGCCGTCCCAACCGCAGAATCGTGTGCGCCACTAATTTCTTGTTGTCAAGGTGCTTCCCGCAATCTGCCTTAAACGCTTCGACTCGTGTCCCGTGCTTGCCCGCTTCCTGCTGCACTTGCCGTGCCGCCTCCCTCGACGAGCAGTAGCTGAACACTACGTCCGCCCCGGCCTCAGCGAACATCTTCACTGCCGCTGCGCCGATTCCGCGCGAACCTCCAGTTATCAGTGCCGCCTTGCCTGCCAATGAAATCATGATTCCCCCAATTGAGATTCGTAAACTCCTCGAGCGGTTGGTTCCGTTAACGCTTTGCTGTGGCCTTCTCGTTTGACTTGCTCGCCTCGGCGGCCGCCACCAGTTCAGAAAATAGCCTTTCTGCTAGCGCATCACCCTTCATGCGCTCCGGGTGCCACTGCACTCCCACCACCCAATTCGCGTCGCCCGTCCATTCGAGCCCTTCCACAATTCCGTCCGTCGCGGAAACTCCCGTCACTTTCAATCCACGTCCCGGTTCCTTGACAGCCTGATGGTGCGAACTGTTCACCACCGCTGTTGACCCACCCGCCAAGTCCGCCAGCAAGCTCCCCGCTTGGAGGTTTACTACATGCTCCGGATCGACCTTCGCCTCAGGCGACACATCCTTCCTCCGGTGCGCCACCTTCGTTCCCGTCTCGCTGCGTAGGTCCTGGATCAACGTTCCTCCGAGGTACACATTCAATAACTGGCAGCCATAACAAATCGCCAGCACCGGCTTCTTCTCCCTGAAGGTGTGCTCCAGGATCGCCCGGTCCGTCCGCTCCCTGGCCAGATCCGCGGGTAGAGAAAGCCCGGAATTCTTCGCCCCGTACTCTGTCGTTTCCACGTCGGCCGGACTCCCCGGCAGCACAAACCCATCGAGCTCCGCCAGCTTCGGCCTAGTCCCAGGTGCATCCCGCAGGGAGAGTAGCACTGGCTCCCCACCGGCCCTGTGCACCGCATCCTCATAATTCTGTATCCGAGGCCGGTCCTGCGCCGATTCCTCCGCCGAAGTCCTCCACGGAATCCCAATCCTCACCCGGTTTGTCGCCTTCTCCGTCATTGGTTGGTCTGTTTGCCCGGGAGGCTCTCTGTCTGTCCCAAAACCCCGTCACCAGAAACAAAGGATCCTAGCACCGCCCGCCACGACCGGCAACCAACCTGCGGCACAGATGGCCCAGGCACGCTCTTCATTCTCCGGGCTCGCTCCAACGGCGCGATCATCGCTAGCCCACGGCAAAGCCCCGTCAGTACACTCTGAGGAGGAAGTGTAAGCATTCTAGCTGCGGCAGAACCCCAGAGCTCGAGTCAGCCGCCGAGATCGTAGGCCGCCCGGAGCCATTTTTTCAGCTCCCCGTCGATTTGTTTGCTCGAGGTCACCTCGATGCGATAGGTGATGCGATCCTTCTTTGCTAGACCACCCGTGTCGAGGAGGAGTTTGGGTAGCTTCCCTCCGTAGCTGGTCAAGCTGAGCCCGAGATCTATGCGTGAATTCGTCGTGGGCTTGATTTGCGCGAAAACGTGTTCCCGATAGAGCGGCACCATCGTTTTGCACGGGCACGCCCTTACATCTGGTCCAAGAGATTTACCGAGCGACAAAAGCTGCTCATACAGGGGACGAAGGGCGGCTTTTTTTCCTGCATATTGCTCTCGGACGTATTTGACCGCGGCTGCAAGATATTTTTCGGGGTTGTCCTCTTCCTCGCCTTTGCCCTCGGCGCGTTCGGCGATCCAACGCGCCGAGTTGCTGCCAAGATTGTACTTGGACCCGAGCCACGCCCGCCGAGCATGGCTCTCCTTCGGTCCACTCGTTTTAACCAACCCGATCCACTCCTCAAGCGAGCGGCCGGTCTTGGGCTTAAGCTCGGCAATCCATTTTTGAACCATCACCACGCTCGGATGAACGTCATAGAGAGCGGAAGTTCGAGCAGCGGAGTTGGCCATAAAACCTCCTAGTGGTTGGCCGAAGGGCGCGAACGGAGGAGTCTAGCAAAGATAACTCTGCTCCGCCCACCGATCACCCCTTGGCTGCCTGCCCAGCTTTTTCACCCACGGCTTCCAAACAAAACTCCGGTTTTTGAAAGAACTTCGGCAAGACAGCTAAGCGAGCCCGCAATTTCTCTGCCTCGTCCGTGCACACCGTCACATGCCCCAACTTCCGCCCCGGTCGTGGGGCCTTCCCGTATAAATGCAGATGCGCGTTCGGTACGGCCAGTACCGCATTCTCTTCTGGAATCTCTCCAATCAAATTAATCATCACGGAATACCCAACCGCGCTCGTCGAACCCAGCGGTTTCCCTAAGATCGCCCGCAAATGGTTTTCAAACTGGCTAGTTACCGCACCTTCAATTGTCCAATGCCCGGAATTGTGTACTCGCGGTGCCATCTCGTTTGCCAGCAGCTGCCCGCCCACCTCGAAAAACTCAATACACAGCACGCCGACGTATCCGAGTGCTTCCAAAACTTTTCGCGACGCTTCTTCCGCGGCCCGCTGCAATTCGTTCGTTAGATTCTGCGCCGGCGCAATCGACAATCGCAAAATTCCCTTGCGGTGATGGTTCTCGACCACCGGATAAAAGGCGGTTTCCCCTGTCTTGCTCCGCACTCCCAGCATCGACAGTTCGTTGTCAAACGCCACGAACCTTTCCAATAACAACGGCACCTTCGGCAAAGCCCGCCGCGCATGCTCCACGTCTTCCTTCGTACGCAGCAGCCACTGGCCTTTTCCGTCATACCCCATACGCCGCGTCTTCAAGATTGCAGGTAGGCCGAACCTCACAAGCGCCGCGTCAAACTCTTCCGCGGTTTCCAGCGCCGCAAACTCCGTCGTCGGAATCCCCAGCTTCGTGAATAAAGTTTTTTCCCGCAGCCGGTCCTGGGCTTCGTGCAATGCGTTTACCGGCGGATAGACCGCAGTTTTTTCCGCCAACAATCGCGCCGCTTCCACCGGGACGTTTTCAAACTCGTACGTCACCACTTCCAGGCCCTGCGCAAAACGCTCGAGGGCCTGCACGTCGGTAAACCCCGCCGTCACGCGATGCGCAATTCTCCCCACCGGTGCTTCCGGCGACGGATCCAAAAACCGGAAATGCAGCCCTAGTGGATACCCAGCTAGCGCCAGCATGTAGCCCAATTGCCCGCCGCCCAAAATACCAATCGTCACTTCTTTTTTTTCGCTTTCTGTTTCACCACGGCGAGCTTGGCGATCCTTCCGCTCGCGGGATGAGGGTTTGCCAACACTTTATTTGTCTGGGCCGTCCGAAACGACCGCAGCGCTTCGCGGAACCGTGCGTGCTTGCCGCCTAGAATCGCAGTAGCCAGCAGCGCCGCATTCATCGCACCCGCTTTTCCAATCGCCAGCGTTCCCACTGGAATTCCCGCCGGCATCTGCGCAATCGACAGCAGGGAATCGAGTCCTTTGAGCGCCTTCGATTCCACCGGTACCCCCAGCACAGGAAGCACAGTCTTCGCCGCCGCCATCCCCGGCAAATGTGCGGCTCCTCCTGCCCCAGCAATAATCACTTCAATGCCCCGCCGCTCCGCTGTCGCCGCATATTCAAACAACAAATCCGGCGTCCGGTGTGCCGACACGACTCGCGTCTCAAACGGCACGCCTAAATCCCGCAGCGTCTTGGCCGCATTCTCCATCGTTTCCCAGTCCGAAGAAGATCCCATTATGATCCCCACCAGCGGCGCCGCCTGCCCCACAGAATTTTCCAATTCATCCCTCATCGAGTCTTCCTCAAAAAGATTCTTGCTGCCACCCTGGAGGGCTTCCGAGCGCCCTTTGTCGTGGCCAATCTTGCTATCGACTTGTTCGTAACGCCGCAGGCCGGGTGACGGTTTTTTTGGGATTTTCCACGCCATTCTAAATCTTTTCGGACCCCGGCGCGAATTTTCCCCGTTTCCTCCACTCGCGCCGCAACTGCCCTACCAGATACAACGATCCCGTAATAAAAATCACGTCCGTGGGACGGGCTTTCCGGAGCGCTGCTTCCAGCGCCTGCCGCGCCTCTGGAACCACCAGGGACCTCTCCGCATGATGCCCAGCAATTTCTTGAAGCCGCGCCGCACTGATCGCCCTGGGTGTTTGTGCTTCCGTAAAAATCACCTCATATGCCATCGGAAACAGCAAGCCGGCCACTTCATCGACGGCCTTGTCCCGCATCGCCCCAAACAGCAAATAGATTCTTCTTCCCTGAAAATTCTCTTCCAAAAATCTCGCTAACTCTCGGGCTGCGCCGGGGTTGTGCGCGCCATCCAGATAAACATCGGGATTGCTCTGCAACCGCTCCATCCGTCCCGGCCACCGAGCCGCCGAAATCCCCTCCACCATGTCCGCGTCCGAAATTCTATAATTCCGTTCCTGCAAAATTCGCGCGCCCGCCAACGCATTGAGGGCATTGTGCAACTGAAAACGTCCAGCCAACTGCGGCGCAACTTCAAACTTCGCCCCGCTCGCTTTCTCGAGCACGGTTGCGCGGACCGAGCCATCCTCAATACTCTCCTTTTCCACGGCAAACGCCAGAGGGAGTTCCACCACCGGACAATGCAATTTCCTGGCTCGGTCGAGCAGCACCGCCCGCGCCTCGTCCGGCTGACCGGCAATCACCACGGGTACCCCTTCCTTCAAGATCCCGGCCTTCTCCCCGGCAATCTCCCGCAGTGAATGTCCTAAAAAATTCTCATGATCAAAATCAATCCGCGTAATCACTGATAGGACCGGTACGAGCACATTCGTCGCGTCTAGTCGCCCGCCGAGCCCTACCTCCACCACAGCAAAATCCACGTGTTGCTCGGCGAAGGCCTCAAATGCAATCGCCGTCACGCACTCGAAATAGGTTGGATGAGCTTTCAGTCTCCCGTCCGCCAGCAATGCTTCGATGGTTACCTGAATTTGCGTGAAAATCTGCGCAAACAGCTGGTCGTTGATTTCTTCCCCGTCAATGCGAATCCGCTCGTTGATCCGTTCCAGATGCGGTGAGGTGTAGAGCCCGGTACGAAACCCCGCCTTTCGTAAAATCGATTCCAAGAATGCCGCCGTCGACCCTTTTCCATTTGTTCCGGCAATATGGATCGAGGGGAATGTCCGTTCCGGCCGTCCCAGCCGTTCCAATAACGCCGTTGTATTTTCTAGATCGAATTTTGCTGCCATCGCCTGGGTAGGCGCAGCCAATTCGCGGCCCAATGTCAGCAGATACCGAACCGCGCTTTCGTAGATCATTTCAGGAGATCAGCAGGTCGAGCGTGTTGGCGATGAATCCCTTCATATCTTTACGGTGGACCACCGCGTCCAGAAATCCATGCTCCAATAAAAATTCCGACCGTTGAAATCCTTCCGGCAGTTTCTGCCGAATAGTTTGCTCAATCACGCGCGGCCCGGCAAATCCAATCAACGCACCCGGCTCGCCAATATTCAAATCTCCCAGCATCGCAAAACTTGCGGTCACTCCGCCGGTCGTCGGATCCGTCAGCACCGAAATGTACGGCAACTTTTCTTCATCCATTCTTGCCAGTGCCGCCGATACTTTGGCCAACTGCATCAGGCTGATCGTGCCTTCCATCATCCGTGCGCCCCCAGAGCATGACACCACGATTAACGGCTGACGGGTCGATATTGCCAATTCGATTGCCCGTGTCACTTTTTCTCCGACCACCGCGCCCATCGATCCCCCGATAAACGCAAACTCCATCGCGCAGCAGATCACCGGCCGGCCGTTCAGTTGCCCCTCAGCCGTAATAATCGCGTCATTCATTCCCAGTTTTTTCTGCGCTTCTTTGATTCGTTTGGAGTAGGGCTTGTTATCCACGAACTTCAGGGGGTCGGTCGAAACCATGCCCGCATCGTGCTCGGTCCATCGTCCGTCGAGCAGCAATCCCAGTCGTTGTTTTGCATTCACCCGAAAATGAAATTGGCACTTCGGACAGACCAGCAGATTTTCTTCTAGGTCTTTGCGAAAAACGATTGCCCGGCACGACTCGCATTTCACCCACAACCCTTCCGTGCGCACCCGCCGCTCTTCGGGCGGTGTCGCTCCATCAATCGATTTTTTTTCTCTCTTAAACCAAGACATAGTGATTGTCGTAAACCTTACGCTATCAGTTCTAGGCCGGACCCGCCAAATAGCAGCCTGCGATACCGTGCAACGGGCAGGCCCCCCTCGAGCTAGCGACTTCAGATCCGAACGGCAAACTGTCCGGTGTGCACTTTAGTAATCGATTCCTCGTTCGGCTAGTATACCTTTGGTATACGGGTGTTTCACTTCTTTCATCTCGGTTACAAGGTCTGCTTGCTCCACCAGTAAAGGATGAGCATTCCTTCCCGTGCAGATCACATGCACCTGCTCCGGCCTTCCTTTTAACCCTTCTACCACCTTGGTCGCATCCAACATTTTGTAGCTGATCGTGTAATTAATCTCGTCGAGAACTACCAGATCATAGGACCCGCTATAGATCGCCGCTCGTCCCGCTTCCCAACACTCTTCCGCCAGCCGAATGTCCTCGGGGTCCGTCTCTGCTCCCCCTACTTTTACAAACCCACGCCCCATCGGGCGAATCTCAAACTTGTCGTCGCCCAGCATTTTTGCCGCGTCCAACTCTCCGTAGTGCCACGATCCCTTGATGAATTGCACCATCAACACGCGTAAGCCCTGCCCCACCGCCCGAAAAGCCGTTCCCAGCGCGCAGGTTGTTTTCCCTTTGCCCGATCCCGTATAGACAATCAACAATCCCTTTTCGTTCGCCATCTACCTTCCTCATCCTAATTTCCCCGGCACCGCCGGCGCGCAAATCCTTTAACCGATCCCCAGGCGCTTCATAAATTCATTAAAAATCACTTTTACATGGTCCATGGCAAGCTCATTCAGGGGCTTCTTCTCTGCCGATTTCCTGTCTTTCAGCACAATCCACAATCCCGGCCGGTACACTTCTTCTGTTCCCGGGCAAATCGCTCCGGTCAACTGGGTAATTTCAAAATCTGGGATCTGATGCAAACCGAGATCTGTCAGCCAGGGCGTCTTTGGTAGGGGGGGAGGATTCGCCAGCAATTCCGTCAATACGCCCCTTGCGTCATCGACCAGATCGCGAAACCCCTGCGAAACCAGCACCCCATCAATATCTCTTGGCGTTGGCTGCTCCACCTGGTCTAGATCGTAATCCGGCAGCGGTTTTGTTAACGGGATTTCCACTGCCACCGACGGATTGTCTTTGTCTGCCGAGATTCTCATCTGTTCCCCGCCGCCAATTCTTGCACATTCCGCCACCACAGCATACTGAACGGTCGCGCTCGCCAGAAGCGGTTCACTCCTCCCTTAGAAGACTCGTCGGAGAATCGGCCAGCGGTATTTGCCGGTTCCTTGCGGAGAAATCATGGTTCGATTTCAGCAGAACTATTTCGGATATGGGCTCCCCGACAAGATCGCGAAGGCCCTATAAATCTGCTCCGCTAACATCACCCGCGCCAGTTCATGCGAAAAGGTCATGCCGCTTAAGGAAACTTTCGCTTTCACTCGCTCCCGTACAACTTCCGGAAATCCATCCGCATCTCCGCACACAAATACAATCCGCCGCGTCCCGCGATCTCTCTGCTCCCCAATCCAGTTCGCAAACACTTCCGAATTCATCACTTTTCCGCCGGCATCCAGCAACACCGCCAAGGCCGCCTTATCCGCATCCAGCTTGTTTACCGCCGCCAGGCCATCGCGCACTTCCGTCACTTCAATGGGGTTTACTCTCCCAATCCGCTTTAAATAATCTTCGAGCACCCGGCACATCTCTGGCCGCCGTGTTCTTCCGAGCATCAATAACCGAATTCTCATCAGAAGAGTTTACTCCGCCAAACCTCAGTTCCGCATTTCGCCGCCAGCGCTATTTCTTTTGAAAATCCCGGGCTCCACTTTATGATGACCTTCCCACTCTATGCTCGATCAGGAACTCGAATCCCAAGCCTTGCGTCTCGCGGAACTCCGCAGCGAGCGCGTCCGCATACTTGGTCTCTTGGCTTTCATTGCCATCTTCTGCTTCGTTTTGGCTTTCCGCCACTTTCTCTTTCACACCACTCTCTACACCGCGCATACCAGCTGGAATTTTGGTCTTTCATTTATGATTGCTGTTTATGAATACCTGATGTTGCGCCTCGTCGATCGGGCGATCTCCAAAGGTGAAAAGTTTCCCAAATCTCTGTGGGTTTCCAGCACCATCCTTGAAACCTGCATCCCAGCCATCGGAATTGCCTGGCAAAGCAGCTGGATCTTCCTGCCGTCTATCGCCCCATTGCCAGCCCAGCCACACTTCTGTTTTTCATCTTCATTATTCTCTCGATCCTTCGCCTCAATCCCTGGATCTGTTGGCTGTCCGGGGTCACCGCTTCTCTTTCCTATCTCGTCGCCGCGGTTTATCTAGGTTGGCGTCCCCCTGTTCCCGGCACCCCTGCGCCTATCACCCAAACCGATGTTAGCCTCTACGCCGCTATTGTTTTGCTATCCGGACTGATTGCCGGGGGGGTAGCAGGCGAAATTCGCAAATACGTTCAAGCCGCTCTCCGTGAAGCGGAAACCAAGCAACAGCTTCGCCGCCTGCATCACGATCTGGAGATTGCTCGCGATATCCAGCAGGCCTTGCTTCCCAAAGACTCTCCGAAAATTGAGGGCTACTACATCGCCGGCTGGAACAAACCGGCAGAGGAAACCGGGGGCGACTACTACGACTGGACAACCTTCTCCGATGGTCGCTTAATCGTTTCCCTCGCCGATGTCACTGGCCACGGCATCGGTCCCGCTATGCTCGCTGGCGTCTGCCGCGCTTACTCCCGCACAAACTTTCGCAGCCATAGGACACTTTTCGATGCCTTCCGCTCCATCAACGCTGCGATCGCGCGGGATCTCGATCCCGGCCGCTTTATCACGTTTGTCGGCGTTGCCTGCACACCCGGCACCGGCGATCTAGAAGTTCTTTCCGCGGGCCACGGCCCGCTCTTCCGCTATTCCGCCGCCAACGATACTTTCACCGAGGTCGACTCGCAAGGAGTTCCACTGGGCGTTCTGCCGGAATTTACCTCTGCGCCGTCTACACCTCTCCATCTCGAACCGGACGATTTGTTTCTTTTGGTTACCGATGGCTTTGTCGAATGGGAGAATCCAAAAATGGAAGAGTTCGGCGCTGCTCGCCTCAAACAAGAGATTCGCGCCTCGCGAAACCTCTCTCCCGACAAGATGCTGACCGCACTCTATGAAGCGGTCCTATCCTTCTCTAGCGGTACAAAGCAGCAAGACGATCTCACGGCGGTCATCATCAAGCGCACCTAAATTTGCGGCCGGGGTGGTCTTAGGCTGCTTGGCTACCCGGTTGTGCCACCTTCAAACGCTGCTACTTCATTCCAAACTTCTTCCTTTTCTCCAGCAGCGTCTTCCGGCTGATCCCCAGTATTTGCGCGGATTTTCCAATCTGATATTCCGTAGCTTCCAACGTCTCCCGAATCGCCTCCCGTTCCACATCCTCGAGGGCCGGCAAGTTTCCATTCCCACTTTCCGTGCGCTTTCCCGCCTCTTGAATCCCGGCGGGGAAGTCTTCTGGCTCGAGCGTTTCACCCTTTGCGTGGGTCACCACTCGTTGCAGAACGCCGGCAAGTTCACCCACATTTCCCGGCCATCCATAGGCCTCAAACAGCGCCTTCGTCTTTTCTCCCAACCGGGCTTGCGGTTTTCCGTGCTCCGTTCGAACTATCCCCAACAGATGCTCGGCCAGCGGCAGAATGTCCGCCGGTCTTTCTCGCAGCGGTGGAACCCATATCTTCGCCATGTCCAGCCGTTGATACAAATCGCTGCGGAATCGTCCTTCCTTCACCGCAGAGGGGAGATCCACCTCGGTGATCGCCATCAGCCGTGCTTCGACTCTGACGCTTTCTTTCCCACCCAGCCGTTCGAGCTTTTGCTCCTGCAACACGTGCAGCAACTTTTCTTGCGTCGCTGGCAGCAAGCCGGCAACTTCTTCGAGCATGACTGTGCCTTTCAATCCCAACTCGAACGCTCCCAGTTTCCGCTCTCCGGCTCCGGGAAATCCCCCGCGCTCATATCCAAATAGTTCCGCTTCGACTAGTTTTCCGGGTAGGGCCGTGCTGTTGATTTGGAGAAATGGTGTGTCGCGCCGTGGTCCTAATTCATGTATCAGGCGCGCAAGATACTTCTTTCCGGTGCCGCTCTCTCCGCTAATCAGGATGGTTGTAGGAACAGCAGCCACTCGCTGGGCGAGTTCGAAGAGTTTTTGCGACGCTGGATCTTCCGCAATCCAGGGCAATCGCTCGCTGTACATCGCTACATCTCCGGCCGCCCTCGATTCCCGGGGGCAGCATTCCGGGCTGGGATTCACCGCACGTTATACAAATGACTGTCTGGAGGCCAGGCCGCAGCCCCACAGGGATTCGGCCTTTCCGCCCGATCCCGCTACAAGACCAATTGTAGTCGATTAACTTACCCTCTCAGAGAGTTCCTTTCCTCTACTCTCCCCCACATCTGCAATTTCAATTTTCGACGCCGCCCTCCACAATCTTTCCAGATCGTAATACTTTCTCGCCTGTTCCCCGAATACGTGCACAATAAATCCTCCGAAATCTAGCAGCGCCCATTCCGCCGAACGATGTCCTTCACGGTGCTCCGGCGCGCGCTTCATCCCCTTGTACAAAAGCTCTTCGACTTCGTTACAGATCGCCTGAATCTGCGGGGTGCTGAACCCCGTGCAAATCACGAAATATTGAGTGAACGCGGCGTGCCCGTTCAGATCGATTACCGTGATCCCGCCGGCTTGTTTGTTCTGAGCCGCTTCTACGGCCAGCCGTACACCTTCTGGTAAGTTTTCTAGCTTCAACGGTACAGTCCCTGTTTCAAAATGTATTCCTCCACCCTCGCCGATACCATTCCGTGAATCGATTGCCCGCGGTTTGCTTTTCGCCGTATCTCCGTTGCGCTTATTTCGCTTGAAACGTTCTCCAATAAATAAATTGTTGTCTTCAATAATCTTGCCACGACCGGTGATCCGTGGGCCACCGCGTCGTCGTCCTTCTCCCTCTTCTGGTCGGTTGGTCCCGCGTGCAAATGCGGTGGAATCACCAATCGCAGTGCTTCGAGTCGTATTCCCGGCCGGTTTGCAATGATGAAGTCGCATAAACCGAGCAACGTTTCGTATTCCTTCCACATCGGGATATCCAGAAACGCGTCCGCTCCGATGATGAAGAACATCCGATCGCCTACTCCATTAAATGCATGACGGAAGTACCGAACTGTATCCACAGAATAGTGTAATTGTGTGCCACTAAAGTCCTCCCCTGCCTCGGCAAGCGATGGCACAAAATGAGGATGCTCGGTACAGGTCAGCGCCACCATCGCAAAACGATGCGGAAACGGTGCCAAATGCTGCTTTAACTTATGCGGTGGACGGCTGGCCGGGATGAAATGGATCTCATCAAAATTGAATCGACGGTCTGCTGCTCTTGCTACCGCCAGATGTCCGGAATGGATGGGGTCAAACGAGCCGCCAAATAACCCAATGCGCCTCGGATGCTGTTTCGCCGCCGTGCGGTTCGCTTGCGCTATCGTCAATGCGCCCCCGGACTCTTGGCCCGGTCCAATTCTCTCACGAATCTTCAGAGTTTTGTCTCGCTTCCTTCGTCGGCTTCCCGCTCATCATCCGCTTCTAGGACTTCTGCCGCCGCGAACTCCGATGTATCCTCGTCCTCGTCTTCCTCGCGTTTCTCTTCTAGAGTCTCCCGCGGAATCCTATCCAACAGATCGGCGATCGATCGTACCAACTCTTTCACGCCTTCGCCGGTCGGGGCCGAGATCGCGTGAAACTGCAATCCCTTTTTCTTAGAGAATGCTTCCAATTTCTCTAGCCTCGTCCGTTCCGGCGTCGCATCAATCTTGGTCGCCACCACAATCATCGGTTTCTCGACCAATTTTGGACTAAACGCCGCCAACTCACCTTCAATAATCTCATACGCCTTGACGGGGTCTATCGCGTTCGCATCGCTCGTGTCTATAAGATGTAGGAGCAATCGCGTCCGTTCCACATGTTTCAAGAATCGAATTCCGAGTCCTGCGCCCTGGCTCGCGCCTTCAATTAACCCGGGCAAATCCGCCACCACAAACGTTCGGCCGAGCTCCGTTCCGTGTCCGCCCGTTCCGCCGTCCGCGTTCACCACGCCCAGACTTGGCTCGAGCGTCGTAAACGGATAATTGGCAATCTTCGGTCGCGCGGCGCTGATGACCGAAATCAGTGTCGATTTTCCCGCATTCGGAAATCCCACCAATCCCACGTCTGCCAACAATTTTAATTCCAGCCGCAGTCGTCGCTCTTCTCCCGGCTGGCCGTCTTCCTTTTCCCGCGGAGCTTGATGCCAAGGCTTGGCAAAATGCTGATTTCCGCGCCCGCCATGACCGCCCTGCGCCACTAGCACCCGCTGCCCGGGCGTGCGCAAATCCGCTAGCAATTCGTGGCCGTTTTCCTCGTAGACAAGCGTGCCGACGGGCACCTGCAAGATCGTATCCGCGCCGGAAACCCCTGTGCAGTTCGAGCCCTCTCCGTGACGCCCGCGATCGCCTTTAAATTCGCGGTTATATCGGTATCGCAACAAAGTATTGTCGTTTGGATTCGCTTCCAGGTAAATGCTTCCACCATTCCCGCCGTCGCCGCCCGACGGTCCACCCCGCGGCACATACTTCTCGCGACGAAATGCTACGCATCCGTTCCCGCCGTCCCCGGCCTTCACCCATATTTTGGCTTCATCAACAAACACGGTACTCGATTCACTCCGAATCTTCCTCTGGGTCCTCTTGGGTCCGGTGCGACCTCTTCTGTCATTCCCCGGAAACAAAAAAACGGCCCCGGCACAGTTACCGGGGCCGCTGGAATCCTCTTCCTTCTTAGTTCGCGGCCTTGGCATGCTCCGCTGGCGTTACACTGATGTAACGTCCCGCACGGCCCTTGTCCTCGAACTTCACGTACCCGGTGACCAAGGCGAATAGCGTATCATCTTTGCCCTTTGCGACGTTTACGCCCGGACGGTGCTTTGTCCCTCGCTGCCGAATCAAAATCGTTCCGGCATTCACCATTTGCCCGCCAAATCTCTTTACGCCAAGTCGCTGACCGTGTGAATCGCGGCCGTTGGTTGACGATCCGCCGCCCTTCTTGTGTGCCATGACCTAATTCCTCTCGATAGGTAGTGGCCGGCCTGGAGACCGGTCAGAACAGAAATGCTTACAGCTTAATTTCGCCGACCTGCACCGACGTGTAATTCTGACGGTGGCCGCGCTGAATCTTGTACTGGTTGCCCTTCTTGAACTTCAGAACGGTCAATTTTTTTGCCCGTCCCTGGGACACGATCTTCCCGATCACCGACGCATTCGACGCATCCCTACCCGCTAAGACCTTCTTATCCTCGGTGTGCACCGCGAGCACTTTACCAAACTTCACCTGCTCGCCTATCTCGCCGCTAACCCGCTCAATGCGGATGGTGTCGCCCGGCGCGACACGGTACTGCTTTCCACCGGTCTGTATGACTGCGTACATCACTCCTCCAAATTGCTCTAAGGGCAAACTCCAATTATACCGATCCCCTTTGATAGCGTCAACGCATCAATTCCCAACA
>Ga0074045_10000463_pt1 | contig 39454 bp, 26 predicted proteins | sample BogForMeECP23OM2_FD_94442 | JGI IMG/M metagenome (GOLD analysis project Ga0074045, IMG submission 94442) | Bog forest soil microbial communities from Calvert Island, British Columbia, Canada - Bog Forest MetaG ECP23OM2 | ecosystem: Environmental > Terrestrial > Soil > Wetlands ...
TAAATCAGTCGAAATTCAAACATAGGGTAACCTGATTTCTCTAGCGCGTCTGAAAAAATCCATTCTCTCTGGTAGCATTGTTGACTTTTCTCGCACAACACGGCATCCTCCTAGGAAGCCGCGAAGTGCGGTTTGTTAGGACGAAACCGTGAGCGCACACTCCAAACCTTCCGCCAAGAATGCAAAGAGTGGCAGTTCTGAATTCGACAACTTTACGCGCCTCGTAGACCAGGTGATCTCCGTGCCGCACAGCGTCATCAAGCGACGCATCGAAGAGCACCGCGAGGCGGTAGCGAGAAACCCGCACCGCCGTGGACCAAAATCTAAGAAGTCTTGATTTTTCCCCTCTTCTTTCGCAACGGATTAGAACGCCGTTTCTCCCACCTTGCCAGTCACCTCCGCATAGGTGAGCCGCTTTCCAACGATTTGTGAAACTGCCAGATCGAAGCGATCCGCGTCGCTCATGTTCTTGCGATTGTTGTAGCGGAATGCCTGTTCGTCGATATAGCGGAATAGGTGGAACGGCTCCACGCTTACGTAGGTGCCGTGCAAGCCGCGCTTGAGTAGGCTCCAGAAATTTTCCATCCCGTTGGTATGAACGTTGCCGTTCACGTATTCGACAGCGTGATTGATGACGGCGTGCTGATACTCTGCGCTCAGGCCATCATAGGATTTCAGTTCGTCGCTGTAGAGGGCCGCGCCAGCTTCGACGTGCTCACGCACTTGCTTGTGTAGTTCACTCCGGCGGCGATTCTCTACGACTACAGCGCGAACATTTCCGCCGCGCTCCAGCATTCCCATAACAACGGTTTTGTCTTTTCCGCCTGTGCCAGTAATGACGCGTGCGCGTTTCGAGCGGTGCATGTTCCGCGCTTTTCCGCCGATGAAAGTTTCGTCAACTTCGACTTCGCTTCCGGGTCCGCCTAGCTTGCCAGCGTTCTTGCCCTGCATTGCAAGGCGAATCCGTTGCAGCATGAACCATGCGGACTTCTGAGTCACACCTAAAGATCGGCTCACTTCCCAAGAGCTAACGCCGTTCTTGCAGTTGGCAACCATCCACATGGCGGTGAGCCACTTGTCTAGACCGATGGGTGAATCCTCGAAGATAGTTCCGACCTTGATGGAGAACTGCGACTTCGGATGACGAGTCTTGCACTGCCACACGCGACGCGAAGCAACGAAGCTCACGTTCTTGGATTCGCAGGTGGGACACACAACGCCGTCTTTCCAGCGCCGCGCGATAAGATAGCTCAGGCAATTGTCCAGATCGCCGAAGTACTGGATTGCGGATTGAAGAGTTTTAGGTTCGGATGCGCTTGCCATGAACACAATTTACCGGAATTGTGTTGATGAGTCAAGTATATTTTTACCCTAGTTTGCCCTGCGACGAACCTGCCACGTGTTACAAAAAAGCGTCCCAGATTCGAACATCTGGGACGCAAGCTTGAAGTGTGGTGAACAGCGATGAACAAGCCCTCTCTTCGTTCACGTGCTGTTCAATGACAGGCTAGATTCGACACCCGGCAAAGGTAAATAGCACCGGCGTGCCGGACGCGCTCACTTACATGCCATCTCGAGCCAAGGATTCTGCTTGAGCGGAGGCACGAAGGATTGCGACAAGAGCCGCTAACGGCTCAGACTCTGTTTACGCTTAACCCGGTTGGCGAACATTCCCCCGAGGGCAAAGCCCAACAAAGCTCCGAGAAATGCCGCAGTCAGCATGGTACCGGGCGACGAATGGCCGTCGCCGCGCGCAAAGAGGAAGGAAACATATGCCATCGCCACAGTCCAAAAAGCCAGCCGGAGATACATAGGAGGACGACCTCTCCAAGATCTTACCATGATCGGTTCCGGCGCGAGAAGAGAAAAGGCAGCATCCCGATAGGATGCTGCCTTTTTTCTCTTTCCTGTTTAGAAGGCCAATGTTACGGCCTGCGCCTCGACTTGGTCCGCCTGCGCTTTTTGTTGATCGAGCATAGCCGACGAGTCCGCTGCCGACAGTGGCACCAGACCAGCCATGACCGGACGCGGCGGAGCGGCCACCACGTCCGGCGGCGCTCCAGGCAAACCGTCTCGACCTTGTTCGTTTCGCAGTAACCCCAAACCCGATTCCACCTGGGCCTGGAAATTGTTCTGCATTTCCTGAAGATCGGGCAGCGATAGGCTTACCACGGTCCCCGCAGGACAATCCCGGCGCTTGCTGCTGGCCACGCGCAACTGCGCGAAGCTGGAGTCGCTTGCTGCCGCTGAAATCAGCTGCAGCATGTCTCCTGCTTGCAGTCCGCACAACTGTTGATCTGTGGTCGTCACATCGAGATCGTTCGAAACCACAAACACGTGATTTGGGGTGCGGAGTACGGAAGGCAGCACGTCGAAGCTGGCCTGACTGGGGTTGGCCGACTGGGCGTTGTCATTCGCCAGTTCTTGCTTTACTTCTTCCGCGATTGCTGCCTTGATCTCCGGGGTGATTGGCGTAGTCTCCTCGGCTTGAATGGTCTCTGCTTGCCCAGAACTCGAATCGGAGTCATCGACCGACATGTCGGCAGCATAGGAGTCTGCCACGTCAGCATTTTCGTCGAGCATGGCAGAATCGTGATCCAGTTGATAAGCGGTGGCCAAGGTCTCACCGATCATATAGTCGGTCAGCCAGAATGCCGCGCTCGGGTACAAGGAAGACGCCACGAAATAAGGGTTCGGGCCCAGGTACCAAGGTGAGCCAAACCATCCCCAGCGGAAGGCTATGGGTGCGGTCCAGGGATAGTAAGCCCAGCCGTAGAATCCCGGAGCAAAGTAGACGGGTGGAACAAAACCCGCCAGCACCAGGCTACCGTGACCGTTTGCGACAAAGGTGCTGGTGTAGACGCGCTGATTCATGACCGTGGTCCGCTGAATGTAGGTCCTGTTGTTCGCGACCGCGCTGCGCTCCACGTAGCCGCTGTGCATACCGGTGCTCACAACTTTGCTCCCATCGGCTCGCCGGCTGACGATCGTGCGCTGGCCATTCGCTCCGTGATGGACGTCCAGAGTTGCGGTATGGATCGAGCTGATCTTGCCGCGCTTGTCGAAGCTGACCGTCTTCTCCCGATTGCTGTAAGAGGCGATGGTGCCGTTGGCGCGGACTCCGTACTGCCGGCCGTCTGCAGCCTTCAGCGTCATACGCCCATTCGAATGGAGCGTTACGTCACCGGCAGGCAGGGGCCTGCGGTTGATTCCGCTCATGCTGGACCGCGCGGAGTTGATCCGTCGAATCGCAGCTTGCGACTCTCTCGGCGTCAACACCGAATCCTTCCGCATCTTCCCCGACGCTGCTCCGGTCGCCGCACCCTTGGCTGTTGAAGTCGACGAGGATCGCGGGGTAGGGCTACTGTTAGAAGAAGCGGGAGAGGGTCCCGTGCCCTTCTTGTTTTTCTGCTCCTTCTGCACTTCCTTTTGCCGGCGCGCTTCTTCTTTCTGTTGCTTCTGCAGCTTCTTCTGTTGCTCTTTCTGCTGTTTCTGCTGTTGCTTCTTTTGTTCCATCTGCTGACGAGCCTGTTCCTTCTGTCCCGTCTGCTGTTGTTTCTGTTGTTCCTTTTGCTGATTGGCCCGTTCCTTCTGCTGTTGCTTCGGCTGTGCTTCTGGTTGACGCGCTTGTTCGCGCGGTTGTGCTGGCTTCTGCGTAGGTGCGGACGAAGTCCGCGATTGCGGCTGAGCTGCGGGCTGCGGCTGACGTTGCGGCGTCGGCTGCGGCGCCGGGTGGTTTTGAGGTTCAGGAGCCGATCGTGTCTGCTGCTGCGGCGCCGAGTGGTATTGAGGTTGCGGCGCTGGGCGGGGAGCAGGAGGGGGCGTGTAACTGGGTTTTGGGAAGGATAAAGTTGACCTCTGCTGAGCTTGGCTGGGATTTGCTGCTGTCAACGCCAGCGACGAGAGAAGAACCAGGAAAACAACTTTCTTGTGGGATGTCATAAACGGCCTCCGATTTTTGTATAGGTTTGGAGGCCCTTCCAACCGCACAACTCGCGGTTGAACCCTCCTCACTCGGATCCGCGACGGCTACCCAAAAAAGGGGTCACGAACATCGGCAGCGCTGAATGCCAGGCAACACCCGGGTCTTCGTTTTGCAAATCAGTGATCCTGTGTAGGAAATGGATTACAATGGCCGACCGATGAAGGTGAGAGGTTTGGGTCAGAGCATGGAGGATCCCGCGCGCGAAGATGTGACCGTCCTGCTTACAAAGCTGACCGAGGGCAATGAGGGAGCCGCGGCCAAGCTCATTCCGCTGGTCTACGACGAGTTACGCCGGCTCGCGGGTGGCTACATGCGGCGCGAGCGCAGCGACCACACGCTGCAGCCAACCGCGCTGGTGCATGAGGCCTATCTGAAGCTGGTCAAGCAGCGTTCGGTAGATTGGCAGGGCCGGGCACACTTTTTCGGGATCGCAGCCCAGATGATGCGACGCATCCTGATCGATCACGCGCGCGGGCATCTGCGCGACAAGCGGGGTGGAGGCTTGAAGCCGGTCCCTCTTGAGGACCATCTCGTGTTCGCTCCCGAACAGTCGTCGGAGCTGGTAAAACTGGATCAGTCCCTGGAACGGCTGGCCAAGCTCGATCCCAGGCAGAGCAAGATCGTGGAACTTCGCTTCTTTGGCGGCTTGACTGTTGAACAGACCGCTGAAGTATTGGGAATCTCACCCAAAACGGTCAAGCGGGACTGGAGCATGGCCAAGGCTTGGCTTCACGGAGACTTGAAAATTGACCATGGCGACGTCGCCGGATAATTCACAGACGGTAAAAGATTTTGAGCTGTTTTTTCGCCGAGGGCTTCATAGTATTGGCCGTTGAATGAAAGCGGCTCAACGGCCAAAGCCTTATTCAGATTGTTGGTCATCGACCGACCCGGCAAGTTCCCACGTAGGTCACAGTGCACATGTAGTTTGGATTGTCGTCGCTTCCCAGATTCGCGCACTGGTCACCATTCTTGATTGAACCGACAAGCACACCCGCCATGCACTCCATTTGCATGTTGCTGCTGGCCTGCTGGTCAGCGAACTGGTCGGCCGTGCCCTGGTCGCTGGCGAAACCCACGCCGATGCCGGAGACTGCTATTTGAACTGCTCCGAATGCCAAAGTGGCCAGCGTGAGATATGCAGCAAACACCAATGTAGTTTTCTTCATTTTCGTTCTCCTTTTCCTTCAAGATTTGTTCACTGAAGACCGTGTGGCCGTCTCGGTGATTGGGGCGGAGCCGGGAGATTTTATTTCTCCGTTTTCTGCCTTCAATCAGTAATGCGACGAACTGCGAAGGATGGGGTCATGACTGGCAAACGGAATGTTTTTCACTACGGCCAAGGGCCAGCTTCCACATGAAACCAGATGCGCGAAGAATGATGCACTTGAGGTAGAATTATCGGCCAGTCGCACGCAGGACACCGCTCTTTCTGCGGTCGTTGAGAAGACCGCCGAGTTTACGACAACCTCTTACGAGACCGTCAAGCGCGATTGGAGCTTCACAATAGCGTGGCTCCACAGAGCACTAAAAGAGGCCCATGGAGATCCCTGCTGAGAAGTGGGAAAGCGTCAAAGTCCTCTTCGATGCCGCCCTGGAGCTTGCGCCGGGAGCTCGTCAAGCCTTCATCGAAGCCAATGCTGCTGATCCCGCAATTCGCGCAGAAGTAGGAAGACTGCTGGCGGAATTCCATGAAGCCGGCACTTTCCTGTCAAGCCCGGTGCTCGAGGCGCGGCCAGACGAAGGTCCCAAGCCCAGGCAACGCTTCAAAGAAGGAGACCTGCTCGCATCCCGGTTCAGAGTCGTTCGCTTCATAGCGAGCGGCGGCATGGGCGAAGTCTATGAGGCCAATGACCTCGAACTGCACGAACGCCTGGCGATCAAGACCATCCGGCGGGAAGCGTTGCGCGAACCCAATGCTGTCGCCCGCTTCAAGCGCGAGGTGCAGCTCGCTCGCAAAGTGACTCATCCCAATGTCTGCCGCATCTTCGACATCTTCCGGTCTACATTCCCCGCGACCGATAGCGACGAAGAGATTGTCTTCGTCAGCATGGAATTTCTGAGCGGCGAGACTCTGGCCGAGCGACTCTCCCGTCAGCATCGCATGCCTATAACCGAGGCTCTCCCGTTTATCCAGCAGATGGCCTCCGCCCTCGCGGCAGCGCACGATGCCGGAATCACGCACCGGGATTTCAAACCTGGAAACGTCGTGCTGGTTCGTGAGGCAGGACAGGAGTGCTGGCGGGCGGTGGTGACCGACTTCGGTCTCGCGCTGCGGTCGGTGACCTCGGACGAAACCGTTTCCTTTTTCACCGGTCACGGCTTATTGGGAACGCCGGCCTATATGTCGCCGGAGCAGATTGAAGGGCGGGCGGTCGCCGCTGCATCGGACATTTATGCGCTCGGGTTGGTGATCTACGAAATGCTGACGGGCCGGCGTCCTTTCCGGGGGGACACGCCGATGTCGGCGGCGATGAAGCGTTTGTCGGAAGCACCGACGCCTCCGCGAACCTTCGCTCCTGAGCTGAGCGCTGCCTGTGAATCGGCCATACTTCGCTGCCTGGAACGCGACCCCGCCAAGCGCTTCCCGAGCGCGCGCGAGGTCGCTACTGCCCTCGCTGAAGATATTCCGCAGCCTGTCACGGCCCGGAAGTCCCGCACCACCATCACGCTAAACCGGTGGGTGTCAGCGATGATCATCGCTTTGCTGGTTGCGGCAGGCGGCTACACATGGCGGACCATGCATCCCCGCTTGGAGCCCCTCGTTGCCGTCGCCGGCTTCAAAAACAATTCCGGAGATACGGCTTACGACTGGCTGGCTACGGATCTGACCGAAACGCTGACGGCCGATCTGGACGCGTCGAAAGGCATTCAAACGGTCTCGACTGACGAACTGGCCAGAATTCGCACCGAACTCTCCATTCCGCCAGCCCAGAGCCTGGAAGGCGAGAACCTCGCGGAGGTACGCCAGGCAGTTGGCGCCAGCTATCTCCTTCTCGGCAGCTACTCGATTGCCAGCCAGTCTCCGGAGAAGAGTCTCACGCTCGACTTACGCCTCGAAGACCCGGCCGGAGCGACTATCGGCACCTTCCACGGCACCGGCAAGGAGTCGGAGTACAGCAAACTCTTCACCGAAGTCACCGCCGATCTTCTGGTAAAACTCGGAACGGCTCGCCTCCCTGAAGGGGAAGTTTCACAAGTTCAGAACCTGTATCCCAGCAATCGCGAAGCACGCAGGCTGTATTTCGGAGCGCTCGACAAGCTGCGCTCCCTCGACGCCCCATCAGCGCTGGATCTTTTGAAACAGGCCGTGGAGTTAGAACCCCGCAACGTCGCGATTCATTCCGCGCTGGCCGATACCTGGTCACACCTTAAGCATGATCCCGAAGCAGCCGAGGAGGCCAGGAAGGCCGCAGAACTCGCCCAGCAAACACTGCTTCCCTTTGAGTACATCGTCCTCGCCCAAGGTCGCTCGGAGCAGATGACTCAGAGTTGGGATATGGCTATCAAGGACTACAGCTTGCTTTTTCCGCATTATCAAAAGCTGAATTATGGCCTTCAGCTGGCCAATGCTCAACTCGAGGGGTCACGGCCCCAAGCTGCCCTCGATACATTGAATCAACTCGCCACACTTCGGCCACCCATGAACACCGATCCCCGCATCGAAATCACCCGGGCGAAAGTCTTTGGAGCGATGAATAATTTTCCTGCTGAACTGGGATTTGCCCAGCTGGCTCTGACCGAAGCGCAGAAGCGCAATGCACGCATGATGCAGGCCAACGCGGAACTAGAGGTCTGCTGGGCACACCGTAACCTGGGTCATGTGGCAGAGGCGCTGGCGGCATGCAACCAGGCCCAGACTATATTCTCGGCATTTGGCGATAACGTCAGCGCCGCTGTCGCGCTCAACGACGTGGCTACATGGCTCTCGGACCGTGGCCGTTATGCTGAAGCCAAGCAATTGTTCGATAAGATTATCGAGATTCATCGAGCCGCGGGTGCGCAGAAGGACTTGGCTGGAGCCAACGTGAACGCCGCCGTGGCCTTGGTTAGGATGGGAAAGCCCGAGCTTGCAGGGGACTACGTTAATGAAGCCCTTCGGGTGGCCGGTTCCATCCATGATAAGGAGAACGAGGCGCTGGCACGCATTTTGAAAGGCCAGGTACTTTTTGCCGAAGGCCATGGCGCGCCAGCAGAGGAGGAAGTCCGCAGCGCTTTGGCTATTGCCCGGCAACTCGGAAATATCGTCATCGAAGCCACATCTCTCAGCAATCTAGCGGAGTATCAGTCGGAAACTGACTCCGGTGGCGCACTCGCCGCTTACGAACAGGTGCTGAAATTGCGGCGGAAGATCGGTGACCCCGCCGCCCTGGCAACCTGTCTTTTTAATATGGGCGACCTGCAGTATCATCGCGCCGAACTCGACGCCGCCGAAGGGTCGTACCGGGAAGCCATCCAGATCAGCATGGCCCAGAAGGACCAGGGCGGAGTAGCTTCCGGCTCCGTTTCTCTGGCTCAGGTCAACCTGGAGCGCAACCGCCTTGCCGAGGCGGAGCGCCAGGCCCGCGATGGGCTCGAGAAGCTTCGGGAAGTCCAGGATCCGGATCTCGAATCGATGGCCGATTCAATACTTTTGCGGGTGCTCGTGGCCGAGCACAAGTTGCCGGACGCCAAACCGTATGCCGACCGCATCCACACCATCGCAAGTCAGGATCGGGATACGAGCTTTGAGAACCGCATGAGTCTCGCGAGGTATCTGGCAGCGGCCGGCGATATGACCGCCGCGGTCCAGCAACTCCAGACGATGCCCTCCGAAGCAAAACAGGCCGGACGTAACTTCGCAGCCCTGGAAGCGGAGCTACTCCTGTTAGAACTTCAGGCCCCTGGGCAGGCTTCCTCCGGACCTCGCAATCGGGCGCTCTTGTCGATCCGCAAACGCGCGGAGCAAGCAGGATTCAAACTGCTCGCCAACCGGACAGCCCGCGTCCGGGTGTAAGAAGCATTGCGCACTGCAAGACTATCTGACCGGAGTCCTTCGTCTCTTGACGAAACGTAGCAAACCCCGTACAAGTGTTGGACCCCGTTTGGCCGGACCTTTTACCCGTCAAAGATAACCCCCCAAGGAAGGCTGTGCGCATGCTAAAGCTCAGTGTCATCGCGGGCACCCTGATTTCTTGCATTTTGGCAGCGCTTCCGCTGTATGCGGTTCGCCGTGCCGATGTTTCGAGTTCGAAGGATGGCGTCGGTACTCTGCCGCCGGGATCACCGCTATGTCCAAACTCGCTGGCGACGCCCTTCTTTGCGCCGCTCGATGGCAGTTTTTCTCCGCCCTCCGGGTGCATCCCAACCAGCGATCCCAATAAACCGAACCCGCCGGCCGTTTATCCCAAAAGGACCGTGGTCCTTTCTGGAACGGGTTTCACGGTCACCGTGACTCCCGCCCTCTGGGAACGCGGAGATGGTGCGAGTCCCATTGCCGGCTCGAAGCAAACGATTTTTCAGGTTCAGTTCTCGGGTCAGAGCGGTATGACTCTTGAGTCTCTCGTCATCGGCACCAGGCTCAACAACGCTGCCTACGTACCCTGTGACCCGATGTTTCCAACTGTAATTTCTTTTTGTATGTCGAGCCCACTTCTAAACCCGAACGACTTCCCTTCAGCCCTGGAGCCCGCTGGAATCGACTGGGCCGATGTCACGACCACTCGATGGGATTTCAGTCAGTTTAGTCCGGGGGGGACTCTTGACCTGGTGGTTAGCGGCTTTCCCTCGGAATTCAAGAATATCGACAAGTACCACAACTCAAATTCGCTGGCACCAACTTCGTTTGCCGAATCCAATTTCCTGGCAACCGTGAAAGATGCTTCAAACAATACCTTGACCGCTGGGGGCCTGGTTCTGGAGACGGCGCCGGCAGCTACAAATGATCTTTTTGCCAACGCGATTAACATCTCAAAAGTGCCATTTCATAGCTTCATCAACACATCGGCCGCAAACCCGAGTGAAATCCTCAGCGGAACCGGCGCTGGAGGAGAGGTCGATCCACAAAGCGACCCAATTCCCCAGGACCCGACCGCGCCCGATGCTGGCACTCCTTGTAGCGATTCCTGGTCTACGAGTGCGAATCGCGTATTTCGCAGCGTGTGGTACAAGTTCGCGCCTGCCGCCAGCAATAACTACCAGGTCAGCACTCAAGGCAGCCGGTATGACACGGGAGTGTATGTTTTCACCGGTTCCCCGTCTTCTCCCACCACCATCGCCTGCAACGACGATCCCCCAACCACGACGATCAACACCCAGGGCGCAATCGTAAACTTCAGCGCCTCAGCCGGTAAGACCTACTTCATCATGGTGAGCGAGGTTCCACCCCTGGTTGGCGTGGATGGCAGCGATAACCCCCTCGCGGCCCCGCTGGCCACCGATGCCACTCTCAAGTTAAGCCTCAGCGTAGGCACCAGTATCGTGCTCGTCCCCAATACTGTGTTGAACTTCCCGTCCGAAACGGTTGGAGTGACCAGTCAGCCCATCGTAATCACGGCGACCAACAACACGTCCGAGAGCGCGAGCGTCTCGAAAGTCTCGATCTCCGGCGGCAACGCCAAGGATTTCAACTCAACGAATACCTGCGGCACAACCATTGGCCCGGGCGCGCATTGCACGATCAGCGTAACCTTCACACCCTTAAGCACGGGTACGCGCAGCTCCTTCGTGCAGCTGATTCTGAGCGGAGCACCCAGCCCAACACCTCTCATTCTGAATGGATTTGGCGATTAGGTTCAGCAAGTCCCGGGAAACTAGGAAAGAGCGCTTTCAAATCCTTCTGCACCCTCGCTCCAAGAATCCAACTTGGGCGGAATCCCTCGGCGCGGTTCCTGCACCTGCAATCACCAAGAACGCTCAATACGTAAGCTATCGCGGATGGGTCCCAACTCCCTGGTCCGCGGTGTTCCTTCATTGCACACCAATCTCACGTCCGTGACCTCTTTCCGTCTCCAACGTCGCGCTACAGAGTGAGCACCGAAAACACTGGGGAGGAGAGCCGCCATGTCAGCCAAAATTCTCGCATTTGATCCCAACCGCACGGTTCCGCCCCGCCACTACACCCCGATCGCATTGCGGGGCCGTATCCTGCAAATGGCGGCTCAGCCTGCAGAAGCCGCCCCTCGCTGGGCGGGAGTGAAGACAACAATGACGGTCCAACACTTTTTGGACGTGCAGGCCAAATGGCTCGCGATTCCCTGGAAAACGCCGGACTCTGCCACATGCGGAATGACGAAAACTGAAAGCGCAATGCAGTGACCACGAAAACTAGTAGGTGATGGCGTGCCTCTCACTCTCCCAGCCAATCCCCGGCACTTCAAAGACTCGACGTTTGATTGAAACAACTCAATGTGCTCGCCCGACCTTGAAGACGGTGCGGGCTAACTGGGAGCTGCGCGTGCCTCAATCCAGTGCCGGTGACACATGCGCAGACTGCTCTGGGGAGCCGCGTAAGGCGACATCGGGTTAAGCTCGGCATCCCGACTCTGGAAAACCATCATCCTGTGGTCGGCAATCCTACCTCAAGAGCGAGGACGAACGACGCAACCCATGGTGCAGGCTGAAGAGTCGAGAACCCTGCCACCTGTCGAACTACTGCATCGCTCTCATCGGCTTCGCCGTCGCGGTGATGGCCGCTGAAGTTGGCTTTACCAGGAAAAACTTGCGGTCGTATAGATGACGGTACATCCTGCCCGCTATCTCAGCTGCTTTGGGACCAAACGTGGGCCGGCCGCCTTGCAGGAAGACAACAACCACGATGCGTCCCGCATCGGTATTGGCATAGGAAGCAAACCACCCGAAGCGGGTGCCAGCGCGAGAACAGGTTCCCGTTTTCCCGAGAACCTCTGCTTCGTGGAAATTGGTCCGCAGCCGGCGCGCGGTGCCGTAGGTTACGGCTCCTGCCATCCCGTCGGAAATCTCGCCAATAAGCGGGGCGATATCGAGTTGCCGCTTAACGATTGGCTGGAAATTGGCGGCCTCTTCCGGGCTGGTCGGATGCTGTAGGTAATAGAGAGTACCGCCGTTGGCGATTGCGGAGACCAGGGCGCCGAGTTGCAGCGGAGTCATCGAAATACCCTCGCCAAAGCTGCACATTTTGCCGACGCCGCCGAGCTTCGATGGGATCTCTTCCGCCGGATAAATCCCGGCTTGCTCGCCGGAAATGTTGAACCCAGCTAACTCGCCGAGGCCGTATTGGTGAGCATAAGAGCTGACTTTCTCGAAACCCAACTGACGCCCCAGCGCCTCAAAATACTGGTTGTTAGAGTGGGCCAGAGCCGTCGTGAGATTCATTTCATAGTTTGCTCCGAGCCTGACTTCGGTTTCTTTGGTCATGATACCTTCGCTCAACGCCGCCAACGCGACCGACAATTTGATAGTCGAACAGGGCTGCGCACCGCCTGCGAGCGCAAGCTTTTGATTCACCATGGCCAAAACCCGTCCACTCGTCGGATCGATGGCCAGCACTGTGCCGTTCATGTTGCCCAGCGCATCGAGGGCAGCTTGGCGTACCACCGGATCTTCACCCAGAGTTACATCGCCTTCGGTAATGTCGTCGGCGTAGGAACTGGTGTAGAAGCGCTCGCGGTCAGTTGGCACCATCCGGGTATCGCTCGCAGCTTTCACCTTAGGACCAGCGCCACTCGTTGCTCCGTTGGCTTGCGGCCAGTCAGACGTGCGGCTGCGATCCAGCCGGGCTTCCTCTTTCTGTTGCTTTTGCTGTGCCAGGGACTGAGCCTGATGAGGCGTCTGTTGTCGTTGCCAGCCCAAAGCGCTTGGAACAACCAAGTTCAGATCGGCCAGTACTAACAGCGCCGCTGCCAACTTTGCTACTCGCAGGTTCTTCATCTTAGTCCTCCCGGGAGGCTCTTAATTTCTGACCTTCACCCTGATGCGCGGCATTCACCGGGGAAAGGGGTCATTTAGGACAGAAACCGTCTCCGGCGTTACTTGCTACGACACACCGGGTCCCGGGCAGTTGGAAGGAGCCTGTGGCGAACAGTGGCCGAATGTGACCCGGAGTGCCGCTCTACCTTAACGGGTGACCATGAGGAGAGGTCTTGTTCACGAGTTTAAAGGAGCGTACGACGGAATTGCGGGTCCTAACATCGGAGGAGGCTTCTCGTGAAGCCTCCAGAAGTGGCGCTCTCGATACTCGCGTGCCCTCGGCGGGGCAGGCCGTCTCGGAGACCAGCGAACATGAGCCTGCAAGCCAACAGCGGACGGAAACCCCGTTGCACAGGATCTTCAAAGGCCACGAGGAATTCCTGGGTTGGACGCCCGATTAGTCGTTGCGCGGCCCAGGCGCCAATACTGAGATTGTGATTCTCACCGTTCCACCGCTTTCTCTTTGCCTGGGCGCCACGGTGCTTGCTTATCGCAAGGGCAATCAATTCAACGACGCCAATGCCAGCCGGCGCAGTTGGAAAAGAAAGGTGCCTTCAACAAGAAGGTGCCTTCAACGAGAAAATGGAATGGTCTGTCGTGCGGTATCTGATCGGGTCATGGTCTCCCCGAACGAGCTGCTAACCCCCGGTGTAGACTAAGGCAGGTTTAGTGAGAAAACGGAGGCAGAGCCTGGATGCCGCGTCAAGCGACTTCGTCAGGAAAGGCCGTTTTCTCCATTCTTCCCATTGCGGCTGTTGCCTTCGCAATTGGGATATTCTTTGCCGATATTGAGTCAAGCGTTCCGCAGCGGTGTGGTTTTGCGTCCTTCGAACGTCACCGATAAGAAATATGAGGACGTGAGCAAGGTTTACATGCAGGCAGTGCACTCCGTGTTGGTGCACGAAAAGACTGCGTCGGAAGCGGCTGCAGTAAAGGGCATTGCTTCAACTGGTCATGCTGACAATGAAGACTCAAGTGGTAGTAGCACACGGAATTCGCCGTCTGTGCCCTGCGTGGTCGAATTCCGGCAAGGCGGGGCGTCCGGTTTGCATGGTATTCCTTCTTTTGCTTCTGGAAGCTTGCACCGGGTCATCTGTTCGTGAACCGAGCAGAGTGACTTTGACTTTTGTGGACCAGCAGTTCGTGAGCAAGCAGTACGTCGAGGAGTACAAGCAGGAGTTGCAGCAATTCACCCGGGAAACAGGAATCCAAGTCAACTTCCCTCCCTCTCCTGAGTCGACCCGGGAACAGCTGGCTTTGCGGCAAGAGTTACTCAAAATGGGCGCGTCGAGTCCTGACGTGTATAGCATCGATGTAATCTGGCCGGGGATTCTGAACGAATATTTCACCGATCTCAAGCCATATTTCGCCAAGGAAGTCGCCAGCGATTTTCCGGCGATCGTCGCTGCCTACACTGTGGATAACAAGTTGGTGGCTATGCCGTATCGCGTGAATCTCGGGCTTCTGTATTATCGCACCGACCTTCTGCGGCAGTATGGATATCGCGCGCCGCCAAGAACCTGGGATGAGTTGGAGACCATGGCGACTCGGATTCAGGCGGGCGAACGAGCCCAAGGCAAGGAAGATTTTTGGGGCTTTGTATGGCAAGGGGCAGCTGCCGAAGGCTTGACCTGCAATGCGCTGGAATGGCAGGCCTCCGAGGGCGGCGGACGGATCATCGAGGAAGATAAGACGATCAGCGTGAATAATCCGCAGGCGATCAGGGCATGGCAAAGGGCAGCCCATTGGGTGGGTTCCATCTCCCCACCCAGCGTGGTGACATACAAAGAGTGGGACGCGCAAAACGTTTGGATCGCGGGCGACGCAGCGTTCATGCGGAATTGGACGATAGCCTACGCCGGCAGCCAGGCGACAGGATCGCCAATCCGAGACAAGTTCGACGTAACCCTGCTGCCTGGGGGCAAGACGAGCGGCGCGGGTACTTTGGGAGGCAGTGGTTTGGCAGTTTCCCGATTCTCAGCTCATCCTCGTGAAGCCTTAGAGCTTGTCATGTATCTCACGAGCCGGGATGTGCGGGTGAGGCGGTCTCAAGCGCTTTCGGGACCAACCACCGAACCGGAAATCCACGAACCGCTGGGGGTACTTGAACCGGATCCCCGTTTTGGCCTATTGGGTCAGGCGTTCCGGAACGGCATAGTTTCGCGCCCTTCGAACGTCACCGGCAAGAAGTACGAGGACGTAAGCAACGCCTATATGCAGGCAGTGCACTCCGTGCTGACGGGCGAAAAGCAAGCGCCGGAAGCGACCGCAGCGCTGGAGAAGGAGTTGGTTCGCATCACCGGTTTCAAGACGGGACCACCTCGATGAAGCGCCAAACCGCAATAGGATTTGTTCGTGGCGTAAAACTCGGGGAAGAGAAAACCCTTTTCGCCAATCGGCTCAACATCGGTCCCCGTTTGATACTGTGCTTCGTGCTCATCATTCTGTCGATGTTAGCCGGTGACGCTGTCGTCCTTTGGCAATTTCACCTCGTCCGTGCCCATGCAGAGCGCTTGAACGGTGTCGACCAGAAGCTCGCCGCGGTGTTACGCGTGCATACGAGTCTTTTGGCGTTTCACGACCGGCTGGAAGAGCTCGCGGAGTCCGAAGACGCGGGTCGGGTGGCGGAAGAAGCCGAACACCTTCGTAGTGCGGTCCTGCAGGACGTGCAGCGCGCAAACAGCGCCCTTAGTTTCCTCCCATCCGATGTCCAGCGGGATCCAACGCTGCTGCCTACCCTTCATGTAATTCAGAGCGCGCTGCCGTCGCAGCTTGAGGACATCACGTCCCTGGCCACCGCGGGTGACTGGAGGGCCGTGCGCGCACGCCTGGCAAACCAAATACGGCCGCTCGAATCCCTGACATCGGCGGTCGTCGAGAAAGTCGACTACGAGGTCGGCGAAGACCAGGCGCAAACCGTGCTGAACATCAAGCGGGTAGAGCGGCGAGTCTTCCTGATTGTGCCGATGACCGCCATCTTTACGTTACTGATTGCCGGCACCCTGGGCCTGGCCATCACGCGCAGCATCACTCAGCCACTGGCGCGATTAGTGGAGGGCTCCGAAGCATTGGCGCGGGGCGATTTTCAACATCAAGTGTCTATCCGCGGACAGGATGAACTCGCTCACCTCGGGTTGGTGTTCAACGATACAGCCGGGCGCCTGCGAGACTTCTACGCCGCGGCGCGCGAGCAGGCCAGCCTCCTCGACCTGACCCACGACACCGTCTTCTCGCGCGACATGGACGGCGTGATCACATACTGGAATCATGGCGCCGAGGAGCAGTATGGATTCACACGGGAAGAAGCCTTAGGCAAGGTCGCTTACCAGCTGCTGGAGAAGACTTTGCCCGCACCGCTCGACGAGCTCATGGTCGAGCTGCTGCGCGCGGGCCGTTGGGAAGGAGAGGTCGTACACAAAAAGCGGGACGGGACACGCATCACCGTGGCCAGCCGCTGGTCCCTCCAGCGGGACAAGCTGGGGCGGCCCGTCGCGATTCTGGAGACCAACAACGACATTACCGCGCGCAAGCAGGTCGAAGAGAAGCTGCGGCAAAGCGAGGCATATTTAGCGAACGCACAGCGAGTAAGCCGCACCGGCAGTTTTGGCTGGAGGATCTCCTCTGGTGAGATCATCTGGTCTGAGGAAACCTATCGAATCTTCGAATATGACAGAACGACGAAACCGAGCGTGGAAGTTGTTCTCCAGCGGGTTCATCCGGACGACGCGGCTCGCGTGAAACAGACGATCGAGCGCGCGTCACAGGACGGAAAGGATTTTGATTTTGAACATCGATTGCTGATACCAGATGGTTCGGTCAAATATCTCCAGGTTGTGGGTCATGCACTGGGTGATGAACCGGGCAGCCGCGAGTTTGTTGGAGCGGTGATGGACGTGACCGAGCGCAAGCGGGCGGAATACCTGACCGGGCAGGTCTTCCAGATCTCACCGGATGGGATATCCGTCGTCGGAAGAGATTACAGGTATCGACGAGTCAATCCGGTGTATGAGCGGCATTGGGAAAAACCAGCCGAGAAGATAGTCGGAATGCATGTAGCGGACCTCCTGGGCACGGCGACCTTCGAGCAGGAGATCAAACCCCTTTTGGACCGATGCTTCGGGGGAGAAGAAGTCAGCTACGGAGGATGGTTCGGCAACGCACTCGGCCGGCGATACCTGGCGGTGAGCTATTCGCCTCTCCGGCCGGCCTCGGAGCGCGTGGAGGCCGCGCTCGTGATCAGCCGCGACCTGACCGAGCCCATGCTGGCATCGGAAAGGTTACGCCAGGCGCAGACAGATCTCGCGCGCATCAGCCGGGTAGCGACCGTGGGAGAAATGACTGCCTGGATCGCCCATGAGGTCAACCAGCCGCTCACCGGGGTAGTCGCTCATGCCGGCACCTGTATGCGCTGGCTGGGGGGAGAAGCTCCAAATCTCGAAGAAGCACGCGCGGCTGCCATGAAAATCGTGCAAGACGGAACGCGTGCCGCAGAAATCATCAGCCGGATCCGCGCTCTCTTTAAAAAGGGTACTCTGCAACGGGAGTTGGTTGATGTGAACGAGGCCATTCGAGAGATGGTCGACCTCCTGCGCAGCGAGGCCATGCGCTATTCCGTATCAGTCCGGACGGACCTGGCGGCAGATATTCCCCAGGTCATGGGAGATCGCGTTCAGTTGCATCAGGTTCTGATGAACCTGATGCTGAATGGTATCGATGCCATGAAAGACATGAACGCTGAAGGCGAACTTACGATCAAGTCGCAGCAAGCTGAGAACGGCCAATTGCTGATATCGGTCAGCGATACCGGGGTGGGGCTGCCGGCGCAGAAGGCCGACCAGATCTTTACGGCGTTCTTCACTACGAAACCTCATGGGACCGGCATGGGCCTGTCCATTAGCCGCTCCATCGTGGAATCACATGGGGGTCGTCTGTGGGCTGCAGACAACTCTCCGCGTGGAGCAACTTTTCATTTCACTCTCGCCAGCGGAGCTGAAGACGAATAACCTCCGCCGGCGCTCCCGCCATGTCCTTTATTGGATGACGATGTGCCGCTGTGCGTGCGGCCAGGGTGTGCGGTAGCTGGTAAGTTACTCTGTTAGCATGTAAGTTTGTCTTATGGTGTTCTTCAAGGACTTTGGCGATGTGGAACCCTTGGGCCCCGGCCAGAGGCGACCTGCTTAGAATCTCCGCCTTCGTGCTCTGCTCCCTGACAATCCATGGTCAGACGGCCAATACCGGGGCGATCATTGGCACGGTGAGCGACTCCAGCGGAGCGTTGGTCGGAGGTGCGGCAGTGGCGATCAACAGTCAGGCCACCGGAGAAAAACGCGATCTCACCACGGGTGCTGAGGGGAATTTCTCGGTCCAGTTCCTGATTCCTGGCAAGTATGATCTCGGAGTTCACGCGCCCGGATTTGAGCCGCTCCTCTTGAAAGATGTTCAGGTGCGAATCACCGAGGTGAGCCGGCTGAAGATTCAACTGACGGTCAGCGGCGCAAAAGAACAAATCGCGGTGAGCGCGAAGCCTCCTCTCCTTCAAACCGAAAACGCTACTCTCGGACGAGTCATTGATCAAGAAACTACCGTCGCCTTGCCGCTAGTCAATCGCAACTACACGGAGATTCTAGGACTGACCGCCGGAGTAAACACCGATATCGTGGATGCGACCGAACTGGGGGCTGGAAGCCAGGAGATCCGTGCCAATGGTGCGCGCAGTGGCGATAACAACTTCATGCTGAACGGCGTGGATGCGAACAGCTATGGATCCAATATCACCGAGGTTACTCCTTTCGGAGGGAGCGGAATCGCGATACCCGCTCCCGACACCATTCAGGCGTTCAAGGTTCAGACCTCACTCTACGATGCCCAGTACGGCCGCGGAGGTGGCGCCAACGTAAACGTAGAAACAAAGTCGGGCACCGCCGAGCTTCATGGGAACCTCTATTACTTCGGCCGCAACGAAGCGCTCGACGCGAACAATTACTTTGCGGATAGCAGCGGGATACCGAAAGGGGAGTTTCGGCGGTCCCTGCCCGGCGGCACTCTGGGTGGACCGGTACCGTGGTCGAAGAAGCGCGCCTTTTTCTTCGTTTCTTATCAAGCCACCCGGGATGTGAATGCGGCATCATTGGAAAGCAGTGTTCGATCCCTAAGCCTTCCTCCCATTCCCCTGGTCCGCACGCAAGCGTCCCTCGGAGCAGTATTCGGGGGTCAAACCGGGGCATTTGGAGGTGTGGCAGTGGCTCCGGACGGCTCGAACATAAATCCGGTCGCGCTCAACCTGTTGAACGCGAAGAATCCCGATGGAACATTCGTGATTCCAAGTCCACAGACCTCGGGAAACGGAGTTAACTACACCGCAGTCGTGCCCGGACACCACCACGAAGATCAGTTCAATACCAACTTCGACCTCAGCCTGCGCACGGCTGACCACCTGGCTGTGAAGTTCTTCTTCTCTGACTCGGATCAACATGTCCCGTTCTTCGGTGCCACGGTTCCTGGTTTTCCGGCACTCCAGTCCTTTGGGAACCGGCATTTATCAATCGCCGAAACGCACATTTTCTCGCCTCGAACCATCAACCAATTCCGCTTTGGTTTCTCCCGCCTGGCGGGTCAAAGCGTTGCCGGAGGCGCGCTCACCGACCAAGACGTGGGGATAAACCGATTCAGCGATCCCGCGGAACGGATCTTGCCCAACATTCAGGTTCTGGGAGCCTTTCAACTGGGCAACTCGTCGGACGACGAAGGCAAAACAGCGAATAATAACTTCTACGTCTCGGAAGTCTTATCCCTATCCCGGGGCAGGCATGACTTTCGCGTGGGCACGGAAATCTTCCGGAACCAGTTCAACCAGCGCGGCGATTACACGGCCGGCGGCATGACCCTCCTGTCGTTTCCTGACTTCCTGCTCGGCTTGCCGGCCGGTGCGGTCAATGCAGGTGGCAACGGCACATCCTTCTCTAATATTTTCTCCTCAACGGTAACTGCTGGAATTCCCGCTGTTGGGGAGCGTGCAACCGCGGCGCATTTCTTTGCCCTGGATGACTGGAAAGTGACGCGAACTCTTACTCTGAATCTTGGGGTTCGGGTCGAGGTCAATGGCCAACAAAGCGAAGTAGAGGGCCGCGAGTCTAATTTCCTGCCACAATACTACGTTCCACCTCCGCTCGGGGGCTTTACCAACCCAATCACCTCAGGATTCGTTCTGCCGGACAACTTTCACGGTCAGGCGCCGCACGGCTTTCCGCAGAGGAACTCGACACTTATAAACAACCCGGTCCAGCTTCATCCGCAACCCCGCGTCGGCTTCGCTTGGCAGCCAATGAACACCCGGGCGTTCGTGGTCCGAGGAGGGTATGGCATTTACGCGAACCGCCTGAGCTTTGTGGGGAACTCTTTCGACCTGGTTTTTAATCCCCCGTTTGCGATATTCGTTGCGCTTACTGGCGGTGCTAACGCGGCCGCCAGCCTGCAAAATCCGTTTCCCAATTTGCCGCCGAACTCCTCCTTCCCCAATTTTACGGCCAACATGCTGCCCGGCCCGCCGTTCACTACGAGCAGCTTCCTCCAAGCACCCGGGATAACCGATCCCGATTTTAAGGAGTCTACAGTCCAGCATTATGATCTCGACCTGCAGTATCAATACAAGAGTTACGTTTTCTCGATCGCCTTTGCTGGCGCCAAGGGCACTCATCTGGTCGTGGTGCAGAGCAATAATCAACCTCCTCTCGCGAGTCCTTCGAACCCGGTCAACGGACTCACCACAAATTCCGTGGCCAACGCGACCGAACGCGTTCCCTTCGTTGGGCTGACTCCTTTGGTCTTCCGTGTCGAGAGCATCGGGAATTCGAACTACAACTCTCTGCAAGCCACATTGAAGAAGGACATGAGTCACGGTTTTCAGCTCCTGGCGGCTTACACCTTTTCCAAATCCATTGATAATGCGGGTGACAGTCTTGGTGCTACTAGTTTTTTCGGTGGATTCGGACTCCCGCCGTTGGGCGAAACGGTCTACAACGATCAAAACGAGGTCGCCGCTCAGCGCGGCGTCTCTGATTTCGATCGTAGTCACCGATTTGTGCTCAACTACACCTGGAACGAGCCCCGCCTGGTAAGTGAACGCAACAATCTGGCCAGCAAGTTAGGGAATGGCTGGTCAGTCTCCGGCATCATGACGCTACAATCAGGACTTCCGTTTAGCATTCTGGACAGTGCAGCGGGTACGCTATTCGGGCCGGCGACCCTGTTCACCACTGGCAGCCTGGCTCCGGGTGCGACGCTCAAAGATGCCGGCCGGAGTGGTAGCGTCAGCAGCCGGGTGAATGAATTTTTCAACACGACGGCATTCGTTCCGGCGCCATTTATTCCGAATGGTGGCTTGATTGACGGCAAGTATCCGGTTTCGGGTGGCGGGGGGACGACATTCGGCAGCCTCGGGAGGAATATCCTGAGGGGGCCGGATCAACGTGACTTCGACATCGCCGCGATCAAGGCCACTCCCCTTACGGACCGGGTAAAGCTGATCTTTCGTTGGGAAGTTTTTAATGCTTTGAACCGGCCAAATTTTGCGAATCCATCCAACGATGTTTCGACTGCCAGCACCTTTGGCGTGATTAATGCGCTCACGGTGAATCCCCGCATCATGCAATACGGGCTGAAATTGGAGTTCTAGTTTAAGAAAAGCTTGACGTTGTAGAGGGAATTGGATGGGTCGTGCGCCACAACCGGCCGTAAAAGTCGATGACTGACGATCAGCCCACGGTTTTTGTAATCGACGATGATGCCTCGGTCCGTGAAGCCATCAAGGGCGTGGTGAGATCCGTCGGGCTGCGCGCTGAGACCTTCGCATCCACACAAGACTTCCTGCGCAACTGGTCCCCGGAGGGGACCAGTTGCCTTGTGCTTGACGTCAGACTGCCCGGGTTAAGCGGGCTTGATTTCCAGCGTGAACTGACCAAAGGAAACATTCGAATTCCCATTATCTTCCTTACTGGCTATGGCGATATCCCGATGACGGTGCGGGCGATGAAGGCCGGCGCAGTGGAGTTCTTGACCAAGCCTTTTCGGGATCAAGAGCTGCTCGACGCGATTCAGCAGGCACTCGATCGAGACCGTATTATTCGCCGCCAGCATTCTGAGACTGCAGCGTTGCGGCGGCGTTTTGAGGCGCTCACGGCGCGCGAATGCCAGGTAATGAGCCTGGTGGTGGCAGGCAGGCTCAACAAGCAGATTGCTGCTGAACTGGGTACAAGCGAAGTTACCGTCAAAATTCAGCGGGGTCATGTCATGCACAAGATGCAGGCTGAATCGGTGGCTGATCTGGTAAGAATGGCTGAGAAACTCGGACTCCGCACCGCCCAATAGCCCTTCTACGGTGTGAGATCCCATTAATACCAAGGTATGATTACATCACCCACTCGTGTGATTGCATCCTTTTCTCTCCGAGTTTATCTTTCCCTCGGGCATGGACATAAAGGGCAAGACGCAGTTGATTGCCATCGTCGACGATGACGAATCCGCACGCAGCGCGATCCACGGCGTGCTGAAATCGGCTGGTTTTCAGCCTCGATCGTTTGTCTCAGCGGAGGAGTTTTTGGAATCCGGCCAACAGCGCGAGGCCGCGTGCCTGATCACTGATATCCGCATGCCTGGGATAAGTGGCCTTGAACTACAAGCCAGGTTGGCGGAGCAGGATTGCCGGATACCGATCATCTTCATCACGTCATATGGGGACACCATAACGCGAAGCCAGGCGATGAGAGCTGGCGCCATTGGATTTCTGGGAAAACCATTCGACGACGAAGTTTTGCTCGAGAGTGTTCGCGCGGCCCTCGACACTTGACCTCAAGAACAGAATCGCCATGGGTTCGAGGGGGACTGCGAAGTTGACAGGTAGTAAAGTCACAATCAAGACTCCGGGGAGTGCCGGTTTGGCTAAATCTCCCACACCACGAGGGGATCGAGAGATGACTTCCGCGATCGGCTTCGGATCGGCACTGAATTTCGAGGCAGGACGGGCTCGCCTGCGCGGGACTTTGCCGTCAGTACCGGCAGTGGATTCGTCTCCTATTGCGAAAGCTCATGTCTGCCCACGAACTGGCAGAACAGGCATGAAAGAGTTTCCTCCGTTCTGGCTGGACACCGTCAATGAGTGTCTCTGGCGCCGCAGGGACAACCAAGACGACGAGCGGATTCGCTTGACGCCGAAGGCGTTCGCTGTTCTGCGCTATCTGGTAGAACACGCGGGACGGCTGGTAAATCAGGAAGAGTTGCTCGAAGCTTTGTGGCCCGAGACATTCGTCCAGCCGGAAGTCCTGAAAAGCCAAATCATGGACGTCCGCAACGCGTTGGGGGACGATTCGAAGCATCCTCTTTTTATTGAAACCCTGCCACGACGGGGATATCAGTTCATCGCTACCGTCAGGGACCCGGCGGCCCAATCGACCGTTGTTCCTGAAACCTCCGCCCGGAAATTCGTTGGCCGGAACGCGGCGCTGCGCGAGTTGAGTGAGGGCCTGCAAGCCGCAATGCGCGGCCAGCGGCAGGTTGTCTTTGTAACCGGGGAACCGGGTATTGGGAAAACCACGCTCGTTGATGAGTTTCAACGTCGAGTAGCCATTGATGCAAGTCCCATCCGCCTGGGTCGCGGACAATGCGTGGAAGGTTATGGCGGCTCGGAAGCCTACTACCCCATGCTCGAAGCCTTAGGTCAATTGTGCCGTGGAACAGCGGGAGACTCAGTCGTCCAGATCTTGGCCGCCCAAGCGCCTACCTGGCTGGTGCAGTTTCCCGCGCTCGTAAAACGTGAACATCGGGAGATGCTAAAGCGGGAGATCATGGGCGCGACGCGAGAGCGCATGGTGCGCGAGATCAGCGAGGCCCTGGAGACGATCACATCCGAAGAACCGCTCCTATTAGTTCTCGAGGATCTGCATTGGGCGGATCAATCCACGGTCGATCTGATTTCTGCAGTGGCCCGCCGCCGGCATTCGACCAAACTGATGCTCATCGGCACCTACCGGACTGTGGATATCACCCTCTCTGATCACCCTTTGAGGGCGCTCAAGCAGGATCTCGTGATTCATCACTTATGCGACGAAATCGTCCTGGACCCGTTCGAAGAACCCGAGGTAGCCGAATATCTGGCTATCGAGGCCGGCGGCGTCGGAGTGCCTGAAGGACTGGCCGGGTTGATCCATCGGCACACCGAAGGCAATCCGCTGTTCATGGTGGCCGCACTGGAGCACATGATGAAGGGGGGTTTCATCTCACGCAGAGAGGAACAGTGGAAGCTCAACGTGTCTCTCGAAGAAATCGATTTGGAGGTGCCGGAGAGTCTGCGCCAGATGATCGAAACCCAGATCGACCGGCTGAGCATTGAGGAGCAGCGGGTGCTGGAAGTGGCGAGCCTGGAGAGCGTCGGCCGCTCCCGGTTCGCGATCGTACCCAGAGCCGCGGCAGGAGACCTGGAGTTGGAAGCCTTTGAAGACGTGTGTAGCACTCTTACGCGCCGGCATTGCATTCTGCGCTTGGCTGGCTCTGAGAAGTTCCCTGACGGGACGGTCTCCCCATGCTACGAGTTTGTGCACGCGCTCTACCGCGAGGTATGCCATGGGCGAATTGCTCCGTCGCGCAGGGCGAAGCTGCACCGGCGGCTCGGAGAGTGGGTTGAGGCACATTGGGGACAAGTAGAGGAGGACGCCATCCGGCTGGCAGTTCACTTCGAACAGGGGGGCGACTGGCTCCGTGCCATCAAGTACCTGCAGCTTGCGGCGGAGACCGCCGGGCGGCGGTTTGGACCTCGGCAAGCGGCACAGATTCTTGAACACGCTCTCGATTTGGTGAATCGACTGCCCGATGCGGAGCGTGCGGACCACGAAATCACAATCCTTGAGAGATTGGGGACGATTTGCAATGCGTCGCTGGACTCGCGTGCCAGCTAGATGTGCGAAACTCCTGCTCCGATCAATACGCGCTCGTGACCCACTTTCGCGGACTGATAGATCGCTCTTGAAGTACTCTACGGAACTGGTAGTTCATATTAAGTGATTTAAGTAATTGCGCACTGATTGTAGAGTTTCAAGTTGAAATCAGTTTTTTCAGAGTACGTTGCCTTTCGCTTCCTGCGAGCCCGTGTCTGAGCCCTGGGGTCAATGAGCTACCTGTCCGAGATGCCGAACCCACGACCATGAGGCGGGCGTTTCCCGCCTGTCCGCCCCTTTGACATATTTGGTTACGGGAGGCCTGCTGGCTCTGCGCATCCCCGGACAACGTTGGTTACCGGAGTGTACCTCTGTAACTAGTTTGCTTCGTCACTGACAGTTAGACTGCAAACCATTACAGTGGCGCCGGATGCGGGGGCGATCTCGCGAGGACGTGGTGGGGAGCAAGACTGAACTGGGAACACAGGTTCTAAGAACGCCAGAGAGTGCCATGTCGAGGTACATCTGGGTGACAAGGGCGTGGAATGCGCGGTTTGGCTTCGCCGCTTTTCTTTCATTGCTATCCTTTCTCGTCCTGCTGCCAGGAGCAACTGCCCAGATCTCTCCCGGGCCACTCTCGCGACCGCACCAGTCGCTCAACGGATCCACCAACTGCGCTAGCTGCCATAAGTTTGGCGGCCAGGCGGCGCTGAAGTGTCTGGATTGTCACACCGAGATTGGGAATCGGCTTTCGGCTCGAAAGGGACTGCACGCCACCTATAACATTCCGGCCGGATCTAGCCAGCAATGCGCACGCTGCCACTCGGAGCATAATGGCGAAGACTTTCCGCTGATCAAGTGGGACATCAAGGCTTTCAATCATAATGAAACCGGATACGTGCTCGAGGGCAAGCACTCCGGTCTGAGCTGTAATAAATGTCACAATCCTTCGCGCATCGCACTACAGGAACGTGCATCGATCAAGATCAAGGATCCGAGCCGAACCTACCTCGGGCTCTCGACGGGATGCGTGGCCTGTCACGAGGATCAGCACAAGGGGCGCCTGGGTCCGAACTGTCAGCAGTGCCACAACGTTGAAGACTGGAAGGCGATCAGCATCGGACAGTTCGATCACTCGAAGACCCGTTATCCGCTGACTGGCCTGCATGCCCAGGTGCAATGCGCCAAGTGCCATACCAACGGAGAGGACGGCAAGCCCCAGTACGTGGGCATTCCCTTCAATCAATGTTCGGATTGTCACAAGGACCCGCACCATGGAAGCTTTCCGCAAGGCTGCCAGTCTTGTCACAACACCAGCGGCTGGAAAAAAATCTCGCTGCAGGCTGTAAATGAGCGCTTCGACCATTCGAAGACCAAGTTTCCTCTCGCAGGCAAGCACTCCAGCGTGGATTGCGCGCAGTGCCATGCCGGCGGCGACTTCAAGAAGCCACTGGTTTTTGCGAAGTGCGTGGATTGCCACAAGCCCGATCCTCACAATGGCCAATTCGCGAAGCGCAAGGATGGCGGGGAGTGCGCCTCCTGCCATACCGTGCAGGGATGGAAACCCTCTATGTTCACGGTGAAGGAACATGCTTCCAGCGCATATCCGCTGCAGGGCGGCCATGCGCGGTTGGAGTGCGCGCAGTGTCACATCCCGAAAGGAAAAGACACTCTATTCAAGGTCAAGTTCGAGCGCTGCACTGATTGCCACAGCGACCGGCACGCAGGACAGTTTGCTGCGGCACCATATTTCAACGCCTGCGATCGATGCCACAATCTCGAGGGATACAAGCCTTCCGCGTTCGGCCTGGCCGAGCACAAGAAGACCCGGTTCGTACTCACGGGTGGGCACCTTGCAACGCCGTGCGCCGACTGCCATAAGGAGTCGGCAGAGTTCCAGCCCAAGCCGGCGGTGATTTACCACTGGCAGAATCTAAACTGCACCAGTTGCCACGTCGATCCGCACAAAGGACAGTTCAAGGAGCGCATGCCGCAGGCGCGAGCCGACGCATCGGCTGTCGGCTGTGAGGCTTGCCACAGCACTAAGTCGTGGAAGGAGATATCGGCGTTCGACCATTCGAAGACGAAGTTTGCTTTGTTGGGCGCGCATCGCGCCACGGCCTGCATCGATTGCCACAAACCGCCTAATCTTGAAATCAGGTTGATCAACGTAGACTTCAAGGCCGCGCCAAGCCAATGCGAAGATTGTCATCAAGATATCCACGGAAAGCAGTTCGCCAAAGGGGACATCACGCGCTGTGCGGACTGCCACACCAGCATGAAGTGGAAACCCTCCCTCTTTGACCACGAAACGCGGACCCAGTTTCCGCTGCGTGGTGCGCATCAGAATGTACGTTGCGTGGAGTGCCACAAACTCACGAGAGTGGTGGCCACCAAAACCGTGCTCTTCTATAAGCCCACACCGAGAGATTGCGCGGCCTGCCACGGTCCCACAAAACCCGTTCCGAGCCCGAAACATTAGCCGATGAGCCCTCGCGATTCCTGGGTTGCACAACCGTAAAGTTGTAAAACCTCTCAGTACTCATAAGTTCAGCACACGGATATATCTCAGAGTCAATCGGAGTCACCAAGGTAACAGGCAGCTAAGTGCCCGCAATGTTGTCATTTTCAACGGCGAAATATTCGCGGCAAAAAATACAGGCAACGCGCAGAACTTACCCTTCACTCCTAGTAATAGCACTTGACCGGCGGGAATTCGGACAATGAACAAATCAGCGTTGCGAGCAGGTACTTGTGTAACTTTCGACGGAGGATCAGGGTCACTACCGTAGTTGGATAACAAATTGCATTCACTGCCATTACTCTCATCCGCTTTTTAGTGTTGTAGGGCCAAAGCAAGGGGCGAGTCCATGTCGGCGTCTGGGGGTGTGCTCAATCTGATTGCTGTGCTGGTGCTGACGTTTTCCGCAGCTTCGGGAAGCGCGCAGGGTCAGGCTTATAGTGGTACGCACAGTCCGCACGGCAATCTCACTACTCCATGTCAGAACTGCCACACCGCGAACGGGTGGAAGCCCATACGAGCAGTTCCTGAATTCGATCACAATCAGACGCGTTATCCCTTGCGCGGCATGCACCAGTCGGTCGCCTGCATCCAGTGTCACGTCAAGCCGGTTTTCACCAACGTTGGACAACGGTGCCAGGACTGCCACGCAGACATTCACCGGCGGCAACTGGGGGCGAACTGCGAGCAGTGCCACACCGTCCGGGGCTGGCAAGTTTCCGTGCAACAAGTGCAGCAGCATAACAATCGCTTCCCGCTAACGGGAGCGCACGCCGCCGTGGATTGCGACTCTTGCCACAAGGGCGTGGCCAACAGTAAGTTCCAGACCATGTCGACAGATTGCTATTCCTGCCACTCGGCGGAGTTCAAAAGCGCAACGAATCCAAACCACGTTACAGCCATGTTTCCTATCACCTGCGACACTTGCCACGGAACGGATAACTGGCTGAATGCGAAGTTCGATCACAGCTCAGTCGGATTTCCTTTGAGCGGCGGGCACGCAGTGCCACCACGGCAATGCGCCGACTGCCACGTCAACAATAACTACAACCTGACCAGCACCTCCTGCTTTTCCTGTCACCAGAAAGACTTCTCGGCCGCGACCAGTCCGGTACCACACGCAGGATTCCCCACTACTTGCGAGCAATGCCACGACACTGTGCAGTGGACCGATGGCAAGTTCGACCACTCCAGCACCGGCTTCACTCTGACGGGAATGCACACTGTTCCACCGCGGCAGTGCACGGATTGCCACGTCAACAATAACTACACTCTGAACAGCACGGCGTGCGTCTCATGCCATTTGAAGGACTTTCAAGGCACGAACAATCCCAGCCATGTGGCTTTGAACTTCTCGCAGACTTGCCAAACGTGCCACACCACGAGCGGCTGGCAGCCCGCCACCTTTGACCATTCGACAGTAAGCTTTCCTCTCACGGGGATGCACACTGTGCCGCCGCGGCAGTGTACTGATTGCCACGTCAACAACAACTTCAACCTGACCAGCACAGGCTGTGTGTCGTGTCACCTGAAGGATTTCCAGGGCACGACCAATCCTAATCACGTTGCGGGCGGGTTCGCGCAGACATGCGAAACCTGTCACACGACGGGCGCCTGGCAGCCTGCCCAGTTTGATCACTCAAAGTCTGCCTTTCCCTTGACCGGCTCGCACACCGTGCCGCCGCGGCAATGCGCGGACTGCCACGTCAACAACAACTACAACATCACCAACACGACGTGTATCAGTTGCCACCAGAATGACTTCGACAAGGCAATAAGCCCGGTACCGCATGCCGGCTTCCCCGCGACATGCCAGCAATGCCACGACACGGTGCAGTGGACTGATGGCAAGTTTGATCACTCCACGACCGGCTTCACCCTGACGGGCATGCACACGGTGCCACCCCGGCAATGCACGGATTGCCACGTCAACAACAACTACACCCTGAACACTGCAGCCTGCGTGAGTTGCCACCTGACGGACTATAAGGGCACGACGAATCCAAATCACGTGACCGCAAATTTCCCGCAGACTTGCGATTCGTGCCACGGAACGACGACCTGGCTCAATGCGACCTTCAACCACAACAGCACTGGCTTCCCCCTGACCGGCCTGCACACGGTACCGCCGCGGCAGTGTACGGATTGCCACGTCAACAATAACTACACGCTGAACAGTACGGCGTGCGTCACGTGTCATTTGAAGGACTATCAGGGCACCACGAACCCGAATCACGTGACCGCGAACTTCCCGCAGACCTGCGATCAGTGCCACAGCACTTCAACCTGGCTCAATGCGACCTTCAATCACAACAGCACCGGCTTCCCGCTCACCGGCATGCATACGGTACCGCCTCGGCAGTGTACGGATTGCCACGTCAACAATAACTACAATCTGACGAACACCACCTGCGTGTCCTGCCACCAGACCGATTACAACAATGCGATCACTCCCGTGAACCATGTCGCGGCCGGATTCCCGACCACCTGCCAGACCTGTCACGACACGGTCGCCTGGACCGATGCCACCTTCAACCACACCACCACCGGATTCCCGCTGACTGGCATGCACACGGTGCCGCCGCGGCAGTGCACGGATTGCCACGTCAACAATAACTACAGCCTCAACAGCACGTTGTGCTACACGTGCCACCAGAAGGATTACGCCGGCACGACCAATCCGGCCCACGCCGCGGCCGGCTTTCCCACCACGTGCGAACTGTGTCACGACACCACTACCTGGACGGACTCCACCTTTAACCATAACAACACGCCGTTCCCGCTGACCGGCATGCACACAGTGCCGCCGCGGCAATGCGCAGACTGCCACGTCAACAACAATTACACGACGCTGCCCACGGCCTGCGTCGGCTGTCATCAGACCGACTACAACAACACTACGAACCCGGGACATGCGGCGCAGCCCCAGTTCTTCCCGACGACTTGCCAGACCTGCCACAACACCTCGGCCTGGACCGGCGCCACATTCAACCACGGGCAATACACGCAGTTCCCAACGAGCCACGGTAACGCGAACAACGTCTGCGCCACCTGCCACATCAACTCGAATAACTACGCCATATTTCAATGCACCGGTTGCCACGGTGGGAATAATGCCAACAACTTCCATCACGACAACGTGCCCGGGTACGTCTACAACAGCATCAATTGCTACCAGTGTCACCAGAACGGACAGGGCGGCGGATAAACAGATCTGGCCTAGGCAGCTTCGTCCAACACAGATGGCAGAAACACAAAATCTCAGGCGGCCAGTGGGCGCCGACGAGTGACCGCAACAAATGACGGCAGTTCAGAAACAGCTTGGGATGGTGATGCTCTTATTGTCTTGTGCCTTGGGGCAGAACACTGTGGGGACGGCGACGATCCAGAGTGTAAAGACAATCCGAGAAGGTGCCGGTCTGCGCCTAGAGATTACGCTCAGTGCGCAGGTGAAGCCGTCGGTCAACACCGCGGTTCATCCCGACCGGATTTTGCTGGACTTTCCTGACGCCAGTTTTTTGGACAACATCAAGAATATTGCGGTCAACGCGAATGGGGTGCGCCGGGTGCGAACCGGTCAGCACAGCGCTAATCCCCTGGTGGCAAGAGTAGTTCTCGATCTTGACCAGGCACATCCCTACACTCTGAAGACGGATGGGAATCGAATTATCCTGACTGTCGGTCCCGCGGAAAGTGCACGCAATGTTTCACATGGAGCTCCAGTGGCTGCCACGTCGGGAAATCTGATCGGAGTCTTCCGCAGGCGTCAGCAAGCGCTGCCCCCGGTCACCGACGACAGCTCTGCCGACGGAGCAACACCTGCGCCGCCCGCAACTGCAGCGGGCCCGGCCTTCCAGCCTCCTACTAATAATTCTTCTGTGGCCACAGTTCCTCCTGAACGGCCGATGGCCCCTGTCCCGCAGAGTCAACCGGTCAACGTTTCCCCGGGAGACTCCGCGGGACAGGCTTCTTTCGAGCAGAATCAGATCGCAACCGCATCGAAGCCGGGTCGTTCCCCGACGGATTCGCCGTCTGAAACCACATTCCCCCCAACTGACGCATCTCCGGTCGCGCCGGCAAGGGCTCCGGAGATTGCAAAGACTGAAGAGCCTGCATCGTCTGTCTCCGGCGCAGCGGCTGCGATAGTAACTCCAGCGGCAACTCCGAAGTCCGTTCCTGAGACGGCCCCAGTAATCGCCCGTAGTGATGATCCGAGTCTGCGCACGGTCTTCAGGGTGAAGTACGTAGCCGAAGGCGTTGCCTACCTCGAAGGCGGACGGGCCCAGGGTTTGACTGAAGGCATGAAGCTGGAGGTCGAAGACACGAACTTGCTCGCGAAGCAGGGGGATAGCGCCAGCGCCGCCGACCCGCGAGTAGTCGCGGAGCTGGAGGTTACGGCTGTGGCTGAGACTTCCGCCGTGACCGACATTCGCACTCCGAAGCGTCAGGTGAAGGCTGGAGACCTGGCCTACCTTTCGAGTGCCGACACCGATGCGCTGGTGCAGCAGCGGGCATTGAGTGCTACACGTCAATATCCCGCCGTGATTTCGTTTACCGAGGGCGACACATTGGATGAAGAAGCCCGCGAGGAGGTGCCGCGCCCGCCGCTGCCCTCGGTGAACCGCGCGCGCGGCCGTATCGGCTTCGATGACATCGAGACCATCAGCCACGGTACCAGCAACATCACCAGTTCGGACGTAGGCATGGTCTTTCGTGGCGACATCACCAGAATTGGCGGCACATTTTGGAGCCTCAGCGGCTACTGGCGTGGAGAGCTGACCAAGGCCTCAGCAGCCAGCCAGCAGACACTGCAGAACCTCATCAACCGTACCTACCACTTGAACATGACGTATGACAATCCCAACTCGACTCTGGTCGCTGGATTTGGTCGCCTCTATCTTCCTTGGGCGCCAAGCCTCGACACCATCGACGGCGGCTACTTCGGCAAGAGACTTTCCCAGGGAACAACCCTGGGCATTTTCGGTGGATCAACGCCGGACCCGTCGTCCTGGGACTACAGTCCGGACCGCGTGATTAGCGGAGCCTTCATCAATTTCGAAGGCGGGGAGTACAACGGTCTCCACTACAGCGCGACCAGCGGCGCCGGTGTCAGCATGCTGAATTGGGCGATCGATCGCCCGTTTGTATTTTTCGAAGATTCGCTTTCTTACAAGCGCGACATCGCCGTCTACGAATCGGCGCAACTTGACAGTCCGAGCGGCAATTCCGTCACGCCTTCGCCCGGCGCCGGTCTGGGCCGCAATTTTTTCACGCTGCGCGTGAACCCTCATCCCCGCGTCGAACTCGATTTCAACTACAACTACTTTCGCGACATCCCGACATTTGATCCGAACCTGGTGGGCACTGGACTACTCGACAAGTATTTGTTCCAGGGCTTCAGCGCCGGGGGGCGCGTAGAAGTGTGGAAACAGATCTGGCTGTCCACAAATTTGGGCCAGAGTAACGGGACCGGAGACGCTAAGTCTTCACTGAACGAAATGTATGGCGTAACATTCGGCCGCCTGCCGTGGGTGAAACTACGCGCAGACGCCCACTATGCGCGGTTCAATAGTTCGTTCGGGTCAGGCTCATATGAGTCCGCCTCATTCTCGCGGCAAATGAGCGACCGGCTACGGCTTGAGGTCTTGCTTGGCCAGCAGAACTTCAATTCAACCGTGACCACCAACAATCGTGGCCGCTTCGTCACGGGCACCATCGAGACCACCCTCGGACCGCACTACTACCTGCAGGGAAACTTCACTACCAACCGCGGCGACCTGAGCTACGACCAGATCATGTTCTCGATCGGCTACCGTTTCGATTCGAAAAGGAAGGGCGAATGAGTCGCCGAACACAGATCGTGGTGCATGCGGGATGGAGCGCCGCGATTCTCATACTTTTGGCCGGGCTTTGCTTCGCTGGGACCGAGGCGGCTAAACCCGATGCGCAGCGACTGAACGAACTGCTCATGCGCACCGCCGATCAGACGTCAGGGTTCCTCGATCAATTCTCGGACGTGAAGTGTACAGAAGAAGTGCGACAGGAGAAGCTCGGAAAAGACGGAAAAGTCGAGCTCAAAGAAGATTCCTCCTACGACTATCTGGTCATCCTGACCAATACCGGAGGCGAGCTGAATCTATCGGAATCGCGAATCCCGGTGCATGAAGCCAAACGGGACCGCAAAAATACATCCATGCTGTTGAGCAATGGTTTCGCCACGCTGTTTCTTGTCTTTCATCCATATTACGCGGAAGCGTTCAAGTTCGAGCTGGCCGGAGAGGATGTGGTCAGGGGCCGGGCAATGGCAAAAGTCGGATTCGAACATGTGCGCGGGATGAAATCGCCGGCCGCATTGGCTCTGCGAGGACGGGAATATCCTCTGGAACTGTCCGGGATTGCGTGGATCGATCCGCAAACCGGTTCGATCGCAAAGATTGAAGCCGGGATCGCTGACACCCTGCAGGACGTTGGCCTGAAGGCGTTCACCTCGGAAATCGATTTCGCTCCTCTGCCCTTCGCCGATTCAAAGCAAGTTTACTGGTTCCCGACGCAGGCGCGCGTGGAGGTCGAAACCCCCAGGCAGCACTGGCGTAACTTGCACCAATTCAGTGCATACAAGAAATTCTCAGTAAGTACGGAGGAGCAGGTGATAAAGAAATGAGCGCCAATGCCACCGCCGCATCCCGTCTCGCCAACATCGCGAAAACTTTGCCGGACGCGGAGAGAAGCCATCGTCTGCGCCTTTATGGGTTGTACCTCTTCGCCATCGCGACCAATCTCGCCATCTTCATCTATGGCTTCGACTACTACAAGCTGTCGTCGATTGATCGACCTTTTTCGCCCAAGCACCATATGTTGCGGCCGAGCGGTCCGATCGGCCTTTACCTGGGGTTCGTGGGCGTGACGCTATTCGTGGGAATTTTCTTGTACCCGCTGCGAAAACATTGGTCATGGCTGGGCACGAAAGGCAGCACCCGGCACTGGCTTGACATTCATGTGCTGATGGGGCTAACCGCGCCGTTCATCATTGCCTTCCACTCGACCTTAAAGTTCAAGGGCATCGCCGGCATGGCCTTCTGGATCATGTTCGCCGTATCGGCCAGCGGCGTTGTGGGGCGCTACCTGTATGCCCAGATCCCGCGCAAAGTTACCACGGCAGAACTGTCGATGAAAGAATTGCAGGAGTTGCAGGAGGATCTGGCACAGCAACTCGCGGCGCAGAATCTGCTGCCCGAATCCGATCTGCGAGCTCTCCTGCGCATGCCGGATCCGAACCGGGTGGCGCGTCTTCCCATCGTGATGGCACTCGTGTACATGTTGATCCTCGACGTGCAGCGCTCGTTTCGCGTGGCGCGACTGCGCCGGCACGCCCTGAGTTTTGGTGAATCCTTCCCGACCATAGCGGGATTCCTGCCCACCCGGAATCGCGAAATTGAGAAAGCGATTCGAGCGGCGGCGGATGAAGCTGCTCTGTCCAAGAGAATATTATTCCTTTCCCGTTCGCAAAAAGTCTTCCATCTCTGGCACGTCGTCCATAAGCCTTTTAGCTACGCCTTTGCGGTGCTAGCGCTGATCCACATCGGACTGCAATTTGTCCTGGGATATTTCTGAAGACATCATGGACACCCTCATCACATATGCGATTGGCGGCCTCATCACTCTCTTTTTCGTGGTGATCTATCTCAAGAGCCTGAAGAAGAAAGAGGCTCGTGCGCGCGAGGCCGCAGAGAAAGGCAAGCTGTTTTCCGAGGGACCCAAGGCGCAGCATCCTCAGATCGACGTCAATTACTGCATCGGCTGCGGTACCTGCACTAGCGTGTGCCCCGAGGGCGATGTGCTGGCGATGATTGGCGGCAAGGCGGTTATAGCAAACGGACACAAGTGCATTGGCCATGGCCTGTGCGCGGATGCATGCCCGGTCGGCGCAATCACGATGGTGATGGCCAGTCCCAGTATGGCAGCCGACATGCCATATCTGACTCCGGAATACGAGACCTCTGTGCCCAACCTGTTTATCGTCGGAGAACTCGGCGGCCTGGCCCTGATCAAGAATGCGGTGAATCAGGGGCGCGATTGCGTGGACACAATTGCGGCACGGCTCAAGGCGAATGGGGCGGCTCAGGCGGCCGCCGGAATCTACGACGTTCTGGTGATCGGAGCAGGTCCGGCAGGCATCAGCGCTTCGCTGCGCGCCATCGAACACAAGCTCAATTATCTTACGATCGAGCGCGATGAGATCGGCGGCACGGTGGCGAAGTATCCCCGGCAGAAATTGGTGATGACGAGCCCGGTAGAGTTTCCCATGTACGGCAAGTTCAAGAAGATGCAACTCTCTAAGGAAAACCTGCTGGCCTTTTGGGACATGATTCTCAACCGCGCTGACTTCAACGTATCCACGAACGAGAAAGTTGAAGACATCAGGAAAGGTGAAGACGGGGTCTTCAACGTTGCGACTGCCAACAATCAGTACCGCGGTAAGGCTGTGGTTCTGGCGCTCGGCCGTGCCGGTGAACCGCGGAAACTTGGCGTAAAGGGCGAGGACCTGTCCAAAGTGATGTACCGCCTGATCGAGGCGGATCACTACATCAACAAAACAATTCTGGTCGTCGGCGGCGGAGACAGCGCCGTAGAGGCCGCCATGGGGCTCGCCAACCAGACTGGCAACCAGGTCACGCTCTCCTATCGCAGCGAGCGCTTCAGCCGGATCAAAGAGCGGAACGCCAAACGCATTGAAGACTGCATGCGCTCCGGAAAACTGCTAGTGCTGTTCAACTCGAATCCGGTAGAGTTCAAGCCGGAATCTGTCGTCCTGGAGGTTCAGGGCAAGGTGCGGGAGATTCCGAATAACTTTGTTTGGATCTTTGCAGGTGGTAATCCGCCCAATGCATTCCTCAAGAAAATCGGAGTTGGGTTTGGAGCGTGCGATATGACGCTAGAAGCGAGCAAAGAGGCCAAGCAGGCAGACGCGAACCGAAAGCACCTTGTTCAAGCAATGGCTTCACGCTCTCATTAAACAACTCTCGCATACCGTGGGACTGAACTCGACTTTGCGGGCAAGAACCTATCAAACCTCGCCTACCCTGTCGAGGATTTCTTCCGGTCTGCCCGATCCGATGATCTTGATTGCCCTACGCGTGCTGAGCCCGTATGTTGCCCTCGCGAGCGCGTGAGCGAGAACCCACAAATTTTTCTGAAAGCGCTCGATCACGCGACGACGCTTAATATCCCGTTTGTTTTTTCCTCCAACGGCGACGGATTTGTCTTCCACGACCGCACCGGCCTAAATAGGCAGAAAGAAGCCAACCTTAGCCTCGATCAGTTCCCGACTCCGAAGGAGCTCTGGTTGAAATATTGCGCCCGGAAAAGCATTACTCCCGACGAAGGAACAGTCGTTCTGCAGGATTACTACGCAGACCGGGGCGGCAAGGAGCCGCGCTATTACCAGCGCAACGCCATCAATGCGGCGACCGAGGCGATTGCCAAGGCAAGATCGCGTTCTCCTTGTAATGGCCACGGGCACCGCGAAGGGTGGCCATGCGGAAGAGAAGGAGCATGCTGCCCCGGATTAAAATGTGTATTTCACGGAGGAAGTACAAGGGCCGGCTACGCTTGTGAACCTTAATCCGTCAACCGCCGGTACCGGCACGGCAGCACCAACACCTGCGGTACTTCTTTGAGAGCAGCGCAATCTGCAACATCACTGTTCTCTCTGCGGAGGACTAAACAAAGTTTTGTGAAACCATGGCCAGATGGCCGCTATCGACTAACTCTATAAGGTCCACAAACGGCGTTAGCGGAAGTTTCTGCTCGCTTCCCACAATGCGACTTCTGGCCCGGAATAACTTCCGGATTGCCCGTCGTCCGCTAAGTGTGGTCGCGGTCGCTCGGATCAAGTTGCGTTGACCCCGACGAAGAGACGGAAAGCGCGGGCCATCAGCACGGGCCTCAGCTTAGGTCACGGAAGAAAGCGGCCAGGTCGCCTGCTACCACCGCGGGTACCTCAACTGGGGCAAAGTGCCCGCCGTGCGGAAAGACCGTCCAGCGCTGGATGTTGTATACGCGTTCCAGATAGGAGCGCGGCGGCTCGCCTTCGGAAACGGCTTCGTGAGCGAAAACACCGAAGGCCGTGGGCGTGTTGACGTAGGTGGGATCGACTGGGTACCGGCGATTGTCCCAATAGTCGCGCATCGACGGTGTGACGGTCTGCGTGACCCAGTAGAGCGTGAGGGTGGCGCAGAGGAAATCATCGGGCGGCGTGACCTCGCTCCACGAGTGCCACTTCTCCCCGAGGTAGGCGGCCAGTCCCGCCGGGGAGTCGTTGAGTCCATAGCCAACGGTCTGCGGCTTGGTGGACTGGATCCCGCTGTAGCCGCGCTCCGTCGTACTCCACGCCCGGTTCCCCGCGAGGTACAAACGCTCGACGTCGGACAGCTTCGCGTCATCCACCAGGGGGGCGATGTCCGACTCCAATGTGGTGAGATGGATCCCGATTACCGACTCGGGATGATCCAGCGCAAGGATCGTCGTCACCCCAGAACCGAAGTCATAGCCGCCCGCGCCATAGCGGGAATACCCAAGCTCCGACATGAGGCGGTGCCAGCGTTCCGAGACACGCCGGTAGTTGATGCCGACCTTGGGTGGACGCGGCGAGAATCCATACCCGGGCAGGGACGGTATAACCACGTCGAAGTGTTCGAGCATCGGCAGCATGTCCACGTAGTCGAGGAAGCTGCCGGGCCAGCCGTGTGTGAGGATCAGCGGCACACCTTGACCCGATGCGGCACGCTCATGCACGAAGTGGATGCCCTCCCAGGTAAAGTGGTGGAGCGCGTTGAGCCTCCTCTCCCAGGTACGCCAGTCGAACTCATCGGCCCAGTAGGACACGAGGCTCCTCAACCACTCCAGTTCGGTGCCCTGTTCCCAGCCTATGCCGGGTATCTGGTCAGGCCATCTCGTATGGCGTAACCGTGCCCGCAGATCGTTGAGCACTTCATCCGCGACGTGAGTCTGAAACGGTTCCACTACAACAACTCCCTTTTGGCCATGGCCCGCGGCGAGCTGAACGGTTCGTTCGCAAACGAATCGACGTGGCCGTGCGAAATGGACTTACTTGCCAAGGTATCACTGGTCAAGAAACTCTGCCGGGGGCGAACCGTCGGCAATCCTGAAGTTAAGATCTGTCCGATGCTAAGTGCCGACTCGCCCGTCACCCGAGCCAGCCCCGACTCAATTCATCTCGGCGTGACCAGTGCCCAGAGGGTCAGTTTCCGGCTCGCCCGTTATCCGGGAGGTGCTTGTGATCGATTCTCACGAGGCGACCTGCGGGAATTCTTGCCCTTTATGAGTCTTGTCCGGATGAGACAAAGCGGCCTACAAGCCCTGTCGGAGCTGAGTGCGGCTTTGGTCCCCCAAAGCGCCTATAATCTTCCGCTGTGTCATCGGCAGAGCACAATTTCGGACCTGCTCCTGCAATGCAATCCGAAGGTGATTTCTTGGCGGGTGGGGGTGAGTTGGGCGAGCGAATCCGGTCGTACGATTGGGCCGCTACACCGCTCGGACCTCTATCTAAGTGGCCGCAGCCGTTGCGGGCCGCAGTAAGCCTTTGTGTCAGATCTCAATTTCCGATCATCATTCACTGGGGGTGGCCGGATCTTGTTGTTCTTTACAATGACGCTTTCATTCCAATGATCGGCAGCAAACACCCGAGTGCGCTTGGCACGCGGCTGTTCGATTCTTGGCCCGAACTGCGTCCGACGATCGAATCGATGTTGGAGCGCGTGTTGACGGCCGGCAAAGCCGCTGTTGCCGAGAATCTGCTTCACGTCTACGACCGCCGCGGATACCTCGAAGAGAGATATTTCACGGTTTCGTTCAACCCGATCATGCTCGATTCCGGCAAGTCTGGCGGATCCTTTACCTTCATTCACAACGTCACGGATCGGGTACTCGGCGAACGACGTCTTCGGACGCTGCGAGATCTTGCGGCGCGCTCGATGGAAGCGAAAGAGATCGACGAGGCGTGCAAGATCGCCGCCGAGGTGATCAGTGGCAACCGTTACGACTTGCCTTTTGCGTTGTTTTATCTTCCGGAAGAAGACCGTA
>Ga0074045_10000464_pt1 | contig 39451 bp, 32 predicted proteins | sample BogForMeECP23OM2_FD_94442 | JGI IMG/M metagenome (GOLD analysis project Ga0074045, IMG submission 94442) | Bog forest soil microbial communities from Calvert Island, British Columbia, Canada - Bog Forest MetaG ECP23OM2 | ecosystem: Environmental > Terrestrial > Soil > Wetlands ...
AGAAGGGGATTGATTATCCCATCGGCTACGTCCGCTGGACGGAAACGCGGAACATGGAAGCTTTCTTGAAGCTGGTGGCGGATCGAAAACTGAACCTGCACCCGTTGGTCACCCATCGTTTCCCGATTGCGCAAGCGCACTCCGCCTACGAGTTGATTACGGGCAAGATGTCTGAGCCGTCCCTTGGCGTACTGATCTCTTATCCCGAGGACCCTGACACCAGCCGCCAGATAAGCTTGGCGGCTTCTGATAGACCGGTTGCAAGCTCCTCCTCCATTCGAATCGGTCTCATCGGAGCAGGGAGCTTCGCCACGAGCACGCTCCTGCCTGTGATTAAGGGAGCGGGTGGCGTTGAAATGGTCGTAGCCAGCGCGGCCAGCGGTTCTCACGCGCGCCATGCAGCAGAGAAATTTGGATTCCGGTCCTGCACCACGAATGAGCAGGAAATTTTCGACAGTCCCGCGATCAACACAGTGGTGATTGCCACCCGCCATCATTTGCATGCCGCGCAGGTCATCGCCGCGCTGCGCTCCGGCAAGCATGTCTTCTGCGAAAAACCCCTTTGCCTGAACGAAGCCGAGCTAACGGAAATTGTCACGGCTCATCAGGATCCAGTTGCCGCGCGCCCTCTTCTGATGGTCGGTTTCAACCGCCGCTTTGCTTCGCTGGCGGTTCGAATGAAAAACTTTGTGCAGCAGGCAGGCGAGCCGCTGGCGCTTCATTACCGCGTGAACGCGGGTTTCCTTCCCGCAGACCACTGGCTGAACGATCCATTGCAGGGCGGGGGTCGTATTCTGGGAGAAGTTTGCCACTTTGTGGACTTTCTCTCCTTCCTTACCAGTTCGGTTCCGGTTGAAGTTGAAACTCGCAGCTTGCCGAATCCCGGTCGATACAGCAATGACAACATTGTCTGCTCGCTGCGTTTTGCCGACGGTTCCCAGGGCACGATCAGCTACCTGGCGAACGGCGACAAATCCTACTCGAAGGAAAGAGTCGAAGTTTTCGGCGGCGGCGGCGTAGCGGTGCTCGATGACTTCCGGCGACTGGAACTTGTTCGCCGCGGTACCAAACGTGTTTTTCGCTCGCTCCTACGTAAGGACAAAGGTCATCGCGGCGAGTGGAATGCTTTCGCCGCGGCGATTCAAACCGGCGCGGAATCTCCAATCCGATTCCACGAAATTGTGAGCACCATGCTGGCGACCTTTGCCCTTGAGGAGTCGAGATGCCTGGGCCAGCCCGTAGCCGTGAAGGAGCTTTCCTCGAGTCGTGGTGCTACCGATTCCGGATTCGATCGGGCCTCTTAAGTACTGTCTTTCTGAAACAACTTTGCACGCCGCATGAAAATTCTCTACATCTCGCAATACTTTCCCCCGGAGATGGGCGCGCCGGCCGCGCGAGCCGCAGAATTGTCGCGACACTGGGCCAGCCTGGGCCACGACGTTACTGTGTTGACCGGATTCCCAAATCATCCAACGGGAGTCGTACCACCCGAATACCGCGGTCAGTTCAGGCACTTGGTCGGGCACGAGCGCATCGACGATGTGAATGTGGTTCGCACCTGGCTTCTTCCTTTTCCGAACCGAAGAGCATACGAGCGAATTCTGAACTACAGTTCTTTCTGTGTCTCGGCCGCGAGTACAGGTCATTTCTTGTCGTCCCCTGATGTGGTGATCGCAAGCTCGCCACAGTTGTTGGTGGGGCTTTCTGGCTGGTGGCTGGCCCGTTGGAAACGCGTTCCCTTTGTCTTCGAGGTGCGTGATCTTTGGCCAGAGTCGCTCGCTGCGGTGGGCATGGGCGGCAATAATTCTATGCTGCACAAAACTCTGGCGAAGATTGCCGGATTCCTGTATCGCCGGGCGGATCGGGTGGTTGTGGTTGCGCCTGCTTTTGAGGATTACCTGGTGGAACATTGGCGAGTTCCGCGAGAGAAGATTTCCGTGGTCGAGAATGGAGTCGAGACACAAATTTTCTCTCCGGACGCTGGTAGCCAAATGAGAAGGGAAATAGGTGCCGAAGGAAAATTTGTGATCGCCTACATCGGTACGATGGGAATGGCGCACGGACTGGAAACAGTCATCGCCGCCGCCGCCCAGTTACAGCACACAAATCCCGAGATCATTGTAATGATGCTGGGAGAAGGTGCCGAGAAGGAGCACATTGTCGCACTAGCACGAGAGCGTGGCCTCAACAATCTACGTTTTGTCGATCAGCAGCCTCGCGAAAAAATTCCCGCCTACATTTGCGCCTCTGACGTTTGCCTCGTTCCGCTGAAGAAATCCGACGTCTTCAAGACCGTCATCCCCACGAAGATGCTGGAGTTCATGTCCTGCGCGCGTCCGGTGATCCTCGGGGTGGATGGACAAGCGCGGACGATTCTGGAGGAAGCTCACGGCGGCCTCGCGGTCGAGCCGGAGAACCCCGACGCATTGGCGACTGCCGTTCGTTATCTAGCAGCGAATCGGGAAGTGGCTAGCGAATTAGGACGCAACGGCAGGGAATGTATCGTACGTAAGTTTTCGCGGCGCCACACCGCGGAAAAATATGTCGGCGTCCTCGAACAGCTCTTGGGTTTGCCGCAATCGCACCAAACAAAAGTTGCCGCGTAAGTAATCTGTTGCTGTGCTTAGCTCACGGATGTGCGGCGAGCACCGCGATGCCCACGGTCGCCGATATTGCCGCGCTGAGAGTTTGTCCCGCCGCCACTCGAGCTCCGCTAAGCGGCACGAAAAGGATGTCATCAGCCTGCAGACTTACGTCCGGAGCCTTTGCCTCCAGCATCTTCTTCAGCGGAACTCGCGTCTCCGTCATTCCGGTCGGGCTTTTGCGGATGATGCGAACTCCGCTCATCTTGGCCGTGTGATTTGTCCCGCCTGCCAGTGCTAACGCCTGCAAAACCGTGAGGCTGCCGTTGTCCACAAGCAATCCAGCAGGACGGCCGACATCGCCGACAACGTAAATAATCGGCGCTCGAGGGACCGTGATCGTGTCTCCCGGCTGAATGTCGATATTGTCTTGTAATCCGTCGGCCAAATTCCTCGGCAGGCTGACCGTAATCGGTTCGGAACTGTGCTGGCGGATGATGCTGACCCTCCGTCCCGCCGACGGCGTGAAGCCTCCAGCAGCGGAGATGAGATCGTACAACTTGCGGTTCCCTAGGGCCGGATAGATGCCAGGCCGGCTCACTTCCCCAAGCATGGTCACTCCCTGCGAAGTCGACTCATCCACAAAAATTGTGACATGTGGGCTGCGCACAAAACCGCCATCTTCCAGGCGCTTCTGGATCAAAGCCTGCGCCTCTTCCACGCTGAGATCCGCGACGTGTACGTAGTCAATCAGCGGAAGATAAACTTCCCCGGAACTTCCGATTCTCGCTTTGGTAGACAGTTCGGGCACGTTGTAGACGCTCACCTCAAGCAAATCGCCAGCACCCAATCGGAGCGACGGCGAACTTTGATCGACGGAGACAGGGAAATTTGTCGAGGCTCCGTTCGACACTTGCTTTGAAGCATCCCGAGCACCGCCCGCACTCGGTAGGGCGGCTTGCGAGATTGGTACGGCCGGCAGCCCAGGCACGGCACTCTCTGTTGCCGAGGATGCTGGAGAATTCTGCGCCAACGCGGCGGACCCTGACGCAAAAAGTAAAACCACTGCGCACGCGAGCAGGCGGCCGCTCCGGGCAAAGCCGAATTTGCCGAACTTCATTACAAGCCTCGGTTGGAAGATGGAAGAAGGATCGCTGGAAAGTTTAGCACGGCGACATGCGCCGCATGCATGGCAAGTATCGTTACACGTCGAAACGCGGTCTCGTTTTCCACAACTTTTTCGGTGGGAGGAATTGAAAGCCTCCCGCAACACTGTTAGATTCCAACCAACCCTCGAAACGCAGACGGACGTAGCAAGGAACCCGTTAACTCACTACCAGGCAGCCTGGAGCTGCTGCAATACTCTATTGTCGGAGGAAAGCGCGTGCCGACGCGTCGTAGTTGGCCCAGGGGGAACAGTTGACGGTTGTATTTTTTTCGATCTTTTTCCTGTCTCTGCTGTTCTCGTTCGTCCTCACTCGCTACGTGCGGGACGTGGCAGCCCGGCGCGGCTGGGTCGCTATCCCTGCCAACGAAAGGCACCTGCATTCCGCTCCTCTGCCACGCTTGGGCGGAGTGGCTATCTTCCTTTCCTTTTCGCTAAGCATGATTGCAGTCGTCGTGATGAGCCATTATGTGCCGCGACTGCAGTCTGCGTTATCGCTAAAGACTGTGCTCACGATTCTGGTGCCGGCGTCGATCGTTTTTCTTCTCGGCGTCTACGACGACCTTTACACGGTCGGCCCCTACGTCAAGTTCGCTGTTCAATCTCTCGCAGCCACTCTGCTCTTCATTGGCGGCCTGCGCATTCTGAATATCCCCGTCCTGTTCGGTCAGCACGAATTGCCTTGGTTCGTTGGTCTGCCGTTCACCATTCTGTGGGTCTTGGCCATCACCAACGCGTTCAACCTGATTGACGGCCTGGATGGTCTGGCTGCAGGTTCGGCCTTGTTTTCTACGCTGGTCGCGTTCGTAGTCGCGTTGCTCAGCGGATACTCGCTCGTCACGGTGATGACGATTGCTCTGGCCGGGGCGATCCTTGGCTTTCTGCGCTACAACTTCAACCCCGCCACCATCTTTCTTGGCGATTCGGGCAGTCTGTTCATCGGCTTCCTGCTGAGCGCGCTGGCCTTGGCCGGAGCCCAGAAGGCTCCTACCATCGTTGCCGTCGCCATTCCTGTTGTATCTTTCGGCCTGCCGATCCTGGAAACGTCGCTCTCCATCCTGCGGCGCTTGATCAGTGGCCGTCCCGTGTTCACAGCGGATCGTGAGCATATCCATCACAAGCTACTGCAGCACGGGCTCACACACCGTCAAGTTGTGATTGTGCTTTACGGAGTGTCCGCCGTATTCGCCCTGCTCAGTTTATTTCTGCTTTGGCCCACGGGCAGCTCCCTGGGTCTCGTTCTTGCCGTACTCGGAACTGGAATCTGGATTGGAGTTCAGCGCCTCGGCTATCTGGAGTTGGGGGAACTGGCCCGGGTTGCGCAACGCACCTTCGAACAGCGTCAAATCGTGATCAATAACCTGGCGATCCGGCGAGCCACGGAAGAGTTGAAAGTCGCGCGGGACTGCGAACAGGTTCGCCGCGTGCTGGAGGCGGCTTTTAGTTCCAATGATTTTGACGGATTCGACGTTCGGATCAAACTTTTTCCCGGCGAGTCTTATCCTCACGACGGCGCTGATGCAGCTCTCTCTCCACGGCGCGGAGAAGTTTCCTTTCACTGGGGAAAAAGCACCGGACCCAGATCGCTCGACAATTTGGCGCTTTGGACTCTATCGCTCGATCTGGTGAGCTCGTCCAACCGGCATCGGGGTGCGCTGGTAGTCCGTCGATTGTACTCGCAGGGGGATCTGCAACTTGATATCAACCTTCTCACCACGGGCTTTCCCGTCGCTCTGGCAGACGCCTTGGATCGCACCCTGCAATCCGGCGTAGAGGTCATCCCGCACGCTGGCCGCGATAACCAGGGATTTGCCGCGGCTCAAGCTGGCTAGAAATCTCTTCGAGAAAAAGTTCAGCGAAGTGGCTTAAGGCGGGTCAAGACACACTCTCACCTGCGTTTGACAGGGCGTGAGGCAGAGATAGAATCTAGGGAAGGCTGACGGTTAAAGCTTAGCGCTGGCGTAAGAGTTGATTTCGCAATTCAAGCAAACTTCCTGAAAAGTGGGTGCTGTCCACTGCATGGTTTCCCCCAGTATCAAGGCATTTGCTGCCTCGACTGATAGCTCATTCTAAACTAGCTGACCCGCCAAATCAACTACCAACGGCAGTGAAATTCTCGTCAAGTCGCCTCCCTTTCCGACCCTAATTTACAACCAGTCTGGAGTATGTCCGAGTTTTCCACATGTGGAACCAGTTCGGCTACTTCTTCATTTCAGCATCGCTATTTACCTTGGGACACTGGATTTCAGTCGAGGGATACGCATTCATGTTTGGCAAAACGGTTTACGGCACCACGTTCAAGGATGTTCATTTCCTTCCGCTGCAGTCCGCCACATTTTGCATTCAGTGCGAACTGATCAGTACCAATAGCAGACCTTACTGCCTGGCTTGCGGCAACATGTCGCTGCTCAGTCTCTCGCGCGTTCTGGGTGGAAGTCTGCGCAATCAACAGACGGCCCATCTCATTACTGACTCGGAGCTCGACAGCCTGGTTCGCGATCTGTTGCGCACGGTGCCCGATCCGCAAGTAATGAACGTTGCGGACCATCATGCCCGCATACCTTCGATCGCTCTGCGCAGCCAGCTTCGCGTAGCCAATGCCGCTCATCCCGTTTCAGGATTTCGTGCGGTGCACGCTGGTGAAGAGGTCGAGATTTACTCCGCGGAACTGGATCTTGAGCCCGCCATTAGCGCCATCACCGAACGTGCGCAGCACCTCACTGGAGCCACGGGCGCCGCCATCGCACTGCGCGCTGGCGATGAGATCGTTTGCCGCGCCCGCGCTGGCCGCACCGCTCCCGACCTCGGCGTCCGCCTGCAAACGGATGCCGGAATCTCCGCGGAAGCCGTGCGCACGGGAGAAGTCATGCTCTGCCACGACGCCGAGCGCAATCCGCGCGTGGACCTTGCCAGCTGTCGTCGCCTGGGAGTCCGATCCATCCTGGTGTCGCCGCTGCGCTACTATCGTCGCACTCTGGGCGTGTTCGAAGTGCTGTCGTCCTCTCCCAGCGCGTTCGACGAGAAAGATGTGGCTACCATGCAACTGCTTTCCAGCATGATGGTCGCAGCGATCTCCCGCATCTCCAGCCTGCATCGCTCGCGGCTGAATCTGAAGTAGGACCTAGCCTTCCTGGAATGTGGTTCGATCAATAGGCCCAGTAGCCGTAGAGATTCGTCGAGTTTTGGATGCCCGTGTACACGTTCCGTCCGAAAAAGAACGGAAGTCCCCAGTCAAAAGCGTCTGATGAATACGTACCACCCAGCTCGCTGTAGGCGAAATCGTCCACACTGAACAAAGTTTCCGCATTTGCGATGCTGAAGTTGACCGTGCCGCTCGCCCCATTTGCTCCCTGATTGCTCGCCGAAAGATTCTCTGTGGACGAGGGACAATAAAAGTCTGGTGCATCGCTATTGCTGGGACACACCGTTATGGTGGTGCTGGGGAAGAAGTAGCCGTTCGAGCCGCTGTCGATGAAGCTTGCGGAGTCAACCGCTCCGCTATACGTGGTGGTGAAGTTTCCGCTTGCATTTGCCGTGTAGACTGTGGCGGCCCCGAGAGCATTGTTGGATCCAGTCCCAATGCCGAATACCAGAGAACCGCTCACGCTGGGCGCTTCGCCTCCAGAGACCGCCGGCAGTTCAATGATTACGCCATTGTTATCCGTGGAAAACAAGGACACAGGATTCGGCACCTGCTGCGCCAGACTCTCGCCGATCGCTTGGCAGCTTGTGGCGGAGGTGCACTCGTAGTAGAGATTCAGATTGCCGGGGGCGGTTTGCACCTGTTCGCAATAGGTGCCGCAATCTTGCGCGAACAGACCGACTCCTACAATGCCATTCGCGCCGAGGCTTGCAAGAGTATCCGACGAAGGTCCGGTATCAGCGCAACTGCTGGGAGCAGTGAAATCGCTATCGCTGAGCACCTGAATCGGCACGGAACTGGCTTTCTCACTGGCCATTTCCACGTCTGCTGTTTGTACCGGTCCCCAGGCATAGCCGCTCACGAACGGAAAGCATTCCGCGACAGGGCTGCCACTGGACGAGTTTTGCTGGGGCAGAGGAACAGTAAGCACGGACGACAGAATCCGCAATCCTGAACTCCCGGTGTCAACCAATATTCCGTCGATCGTTTGACATGTCGTGGTGCCGGGGACGCAGACCGTCACGCTGGTGAAAGCAGCATCGGAATAATTCAGGCTGGGATCTGGGCCGCCATTCACCGTGATCGACGCCACGTTCGGGCCCGACGTCGCGATGGTTTGGGTCGAGGAAGCGCCGGTGCCACTACTACTACTGCTGCTGCCACTACTGCTACTGCTGCTTCCGCCGCACCCAACCCACAACGCGAAGGCTATAAAAATCCCAAAGGCCTCCAGCACGCGCGCATTTATCATTGGATATCCTCGGCACGCACACCTGAGGGCAGCATCTGTGGAACATACGCCCTGCCGGTAAATGACCGGGGATGCCCACCGATTTGAATGACCAAGCCAGGTTGATCGATCATCAGTGGCTTGCGTCCGATCCGCCCTCCGCTCTTTGCCTTGGCCGCTTGCATGTATTGTTCGAAGTGGCTTCCGAGAAGTTGCCGCAAGTCAGGCGGCCAGGGCCCCTGCCAGGTGACAGCAAAGACTTTGCCTGCCGATTCCCCGGCGGAAGAGACGTATTCCCTTACCACAGTCCCTGACGCGGATTGCATCTCATGCACGTTATATGTGGCGCCGACGCTCGTCCGCAGGCTGGCTTGCATGTGGACTTGGTCCGCTTGGACCGAAGTGAAGTTTCCGCCCAGAGCCGCCCGTGCGGGGAGCGCAGAGCACACCACCGCTGAGGCGGCGATCGCCAGCAGCCGCCACACTTTCAGACGCTCTGAACACGTGACGCAGGTCTTTGGCATTCTCTTAGTCCGGTATTCGCAGTTAGATTAGGTTCGTTTGTGGCCGGGTTGCCACGCTGCCCGGCACCTGGGAATAATCGGAAGGGCCGTTCATCCTCATTCCATCTTTGTTCTCAAGGATTTACGGCCGGCCTTTTCTTCTGGATTTCTTCTTACTTACTTTTTCGCATTTCGGGTTAATATGTACGAACTAGAGTCCGATTTTCGCCACATGGTCGCCATCCTTCAGGTACCTCGATTAGCCCCGAACCGCCGCAGTCGCGTACGCCAAAAGGTGCACGTCCCGGCCTACGCGAATATTCTCGGTGCCTCGTCGCGCTCCAATGATCTTCTGGATCTCTACGAGGTTCTCGACCTCAGCGAGCGGGGAGCCGCGCTGCAATGTTCGTTGCCCCTGGCAGTGGATCAGATCGTGGAGCTGACGCTCAGTCTGGCAGAAGCCAGTGACCAGATTTCCGCCTCGGCGCGCGTGGCGTGGGTGGATTCTGTAGGCCGTGTTGGTCTGGCGTTCTCGCGGCTGGAGCAGTCTGCTGTGCACCAGTTGCAAGAGTGGCTGTTCCTGAATGCCTTGGCGGCCGCGGCGTATGCAGAGGCTCCCGCGCAACCGGCCCAAGCTCAAGATCAGGATCAGGATGAAGACACGCAGAGCTTCGTTCCCCGGCAGAATTACACGGATCTCCTGAGCGCGGCGGCCGCGGTCCAGAGGGAAGTCGAAGCGCTTGGCACCGATTTGGAGGGAGTCCTTTCATTAATCGCTTCCCGCACACGATCGTTGCTTCGAGCCTCCGGTGCGGCCATCGCTCTTGCTGGGAAAGATGCAGGCACCATGATCTGCCGCGCCAGTGCTGGCGAGAGTGCTCCGCCGGTCGAGGCGAGCCTGCAGGTTGGTTCAGGTTTTTCCGGGGAATGTGTGCGCACAGGAAAACTATTGCGCTGCGAGGACACGGAGACCGACCAACACGTGGATCGTCAGAGCTGTCGTGCCTTGGGCGTTCGTTCCATCATGGCCGCTCCAGTGCGCATGGAAGAAAAAGTGATCGGGCTGCTGGAAGTTTTTTCCGCCAACCCTGGCGCTTTTCGCGAGAGCGACGGCGACTTGCTGCAGCGTTTTGCCGAGATGATCTTCGCCGCCATCAGCCGCACGGCGCGCGCTTATGATCCTTCCGTCTTGCCCCCGGCTCCTCCGAAACCATATTCTCCGTCTCCCGGCAGCGTTCTGTTTGCTCACATGCCGGACGAAACGACGGAGAGCGAAGAAGTCTCCGAACATCCGGACAACGTCGGCGGTATCCGCCTGCCTCGATCTCATCTCTACCTTCTCATCGCAACGGCCGCGACCATCTTTATGGTGCTCGGCTTCATAAGCTCTTCCTCGATCCAACCCTGGATCCAGAGAAAGCTTCAGTCCCGCGAGCGAGTCGGAGAGCAGACCGTCCTTGCGTCTTCGAAGCCGCCTGCCGATGTCTCGAATTCTGCGGCCAAGCTTTCGGCCGATACCGCGAACCTCTCGCAACTCCGCGAACTAGCGGAACGCGACGACCCAGCCGCCGAAAACGCTCTGGGCCTCCTCTACGCTCAGGGGGACGAAAAACAGGGCATCAAGCTGGATGAGAGGGAAGCCGCTCGTTGGTTTCTCAAGGCCGCGCAGCAGGGCAGCGTGCCGGCTCAATCCAAGTTGGGATCGCTTTACTTAAGTGGCCGGGGCGTGCCGCAAGATCCCCACGAAGCATATTTCTGGATCGTGCTCGCCCGCGCCAGTGGCGATAGCGCCAGCAAAGTTCTTGCCCCTTTTATTGCGACGCGTCTCACGCAGCAACAACGAACAGCCGTCGAACAGCAAGCCGAGCAGTGGCTGCAGCAGCACGAGTCTTCCACCAAAGCCTCACGCTGAAACCTGTCCAACCTCGCGTCAGTCAATCGAGCTAGAATGACCTCAGAGGTTCTTGTGCGTACCCTCCGCAATGTTCTCGACGAGCAGGTTCGCGAAGCCGATTCCCGTCTATACGAGAAGCTCGAAAACAACCGGGTGCGTTGCTTTGCCTGCGGACACTGCTGCCCTATCCCTGAAGGCCAACCGGGAGTCTGCAAAGTTCGCTACAACCGCGGCGGAACTCTTTACGTGCCCTGGGGCTACACTGCCGGAACGCAGTGCGATCCGGTGGAGAAGAAGCCTTTTTTTCACGCGCACCCCGGCGCTCTCGCCTACAGTTTCGGCATGCTGGGCTGCGACCTGCACTGCGCTTATTGCCAGAATTGGGTTACATCGCAGGCCCTGCGCGATTCGAATGCCGTCTCACCTCCGCTCCACGCCTCTCCCGAACTTCTCGTGCGCGACGCCATTGCGCAAAGCGCAAAGATTCTGGTCAGCACCTACAACGAGCCTCTCATCACCAGCGAGTGGGCGGTTGCCGTCTTCAAAGAGGCCAAGGCCGCGGGGCTTCTCACCGGCTTCGTTTCCAACGGCAACGGCACGCCGCAGGTTCTTGAATACCTGCATCCCTGGATTGACCTGTATAAGGTCGATCTCAAAAGCTTTGACGACCGTCATTATCATGAACTCGGCGGCCGCATCGGCCCGATCCTCGAGAGCATCCGCCGCATCCATAAGATGGGTTTATGGCTCGAGATCGTCACGCTTCTTATCCCGGGCTTCAACGATTCCGCCGATGAACTACGCCGCCTGACCGAGTTCCTCGCCGGTATCTCGCCCGATATTCCCTGGCACGTAACCGCTTTTCACGGCGACTACAAGATGCAAAATGATGTCGCGCGCGACACGCGCCCGGAGGATCTCCTGCGAGCGATCGAAATCGGCCAGCAATCCGGCCTTCGCTATATCTACGCGGGAAACCTTCCCGGCATGGTTGGGCAATGGGAAAACACGCGTTGTCCGCAGTGCGGCGAAACTCTGATCAAACGCCACGGCTACCTCATCACAGACTATCGCCTCACCCCAGACGGGCGTTGTCCCCAGTGTGCAACCTCCATTCCCGGCCGCTGGTCACAGCGGTTTGACGGACAGATTACCTCTCGCCCTTTCTTGCCGCGCAGAAGGCCACTTTTGTTTACAATCCAAAATCAGTGATCTAAGACCTTCGCTGCCTTCATGCAGAAATTATTCATCGTTCTCGGAAGTACCGCCCTGTTGTTCCTCGCGTCCTGTTCCCCCCGCGATTTCCTCACGCGCCGGCTTGCCGCTGATTTGATCGCAAGCTCTGAAATCTTCCGCGTCGAGCAACCATTCCAGGTCCGCACCGGAGTTTTGTCCAACGACGACTACCTCTCTCCGGAATATCGCATGCTGGAACATCGCGGCTGGATGACTGCGGCCAAAGCGCCGTGTCCCGCATCTGTGTCCCCATCGCCTTGCTGGGATTTCACTCTGACGCCCTCAGGCGTGGACACATTTCAAAGCCTGATCGCGCCCGGCGATTCCGGAAAACAATCGTTCAGCATTCCTGCCGCCAAAAGGGAACTGGTCGAGATCACCGGCATTGCCAAGCAGGGCAATATTGCCGACGTTGAATTTGTATGGAAATGGATTCCGCTCAACGAGGTTGGCGCGATGATTTATCACACCGACTCCCGCTACCGTTCTAGCGCGGGCTTTCGCTGTTACGACGACGGATGGCGCGTGGTTCTAACTGCATCTCACAGCGGCCAGCCTCTCGACGATGCCCTCAAGAATTCTGAACCTGTACAGTAGAAGCCTCTCCATCAGATTGCACCGCCGAACTCATGACCTTCAGTCAGCTCACTCGGAGAAATTTGCCTAAGACAAATCCGTCCGTGTATAAACCTTCTTCCTGCAAGACAGGGCCCCTATGAAAACCTCGAAGCATTTTCTGTTCGTGTTCATGATCGTTCTCGCTTTCGTTTTGTCCAGCTTTGCCGACGGCAAGCCCAAACTCACTCTCGACGAATTCTTCAACTCGGTAAGCTACTCTGCGGTAGCTCTCTCGCCCGACGGCAATTCGGTCGTAATCGAGACCGAGCGCGCGGATTGGGATCAACAAATCTTCCGCAACGATCTATGGCTCTATCGTGTCGATGGCACAGGCGGATCGCTGATCCAACTCACGCAGTCCGGACACGAGGTCGATCCCCAGTGGTCGCCCGACGGCCGCTGGATCGCATTCCGCTCCGAGCGCAAGTCGTCGGCGGAAAGGTACTCCGCTGCAATCACTGAATCGGATAAAGAGGACGACAAAGAAGGAGTGAGCCAGTTGTACGTGATTTCTCCCACCGGCGGCGAGGCCATCCAGTTGACCCAGGGCCAGGAAGACGTGCACACATTTTCCTGGTCGGCCGACTCGCGTACCTTATATTTCTCTACTCGCCATCCCTGGACCAAGGCCCAGAGGGACGAGTACAAAAAGCAATGGAAGGATGTGGAGCAATATCGTACCGCCGAACGCGGCGACACAATTTTTTCGCTCGACCTCGCCGATGCGCTTTCCCGCCACGTTGCCGCTCCAGCGAAAGAAACCGATGCGGAAAAGGAATCCGATCTCACTCCCGGTGCCCAGGAGATTGCGAACTTGCCCTTGCGAATCGACGATATCGTTGCCTCGCCCGACGGCACTAAACTCGCCTTCCTGACTAACGCCATCAATGAGCGCCAGGAAAAGGTTGATGACGTGGAAATCTATGTCTGTAGCTTGGGAGTCCAGGTCTCTCCAGGAGCCGACCAGAAATTTTGCTCCCCGCCCCGCCGTCTGACCCGCAATCAAGCCGTCGAAACCCGCCCCCACTGGGCGAATGATAGCCGCCACATTTTTTTCAGCGTCGAAGTCGGCGATGTAGCCGGCCCCTACCGCGATCTACAACCGCATCTTTACTGGGTTGATACCGAAAAGCCCGACAGCGAAACCGCTTCTGTCGAGCAATGGAGCAAAGACTTCGTCGGTTCCGTCGACCACTACTCCGTTGCCGCCGATAACGTGCTCGCCTCCGCACGTCTCGGCACGGAAGTCTCCATGTACTCCGTCGGCCAGCCCAGCCAGTCTCTCCACAAACTCAAAGGCTGGGATGGCACCTACGAAATCCTCTCGGCCGCTCAGCACTCCCACCACATTGCATTCGTGTATTCATCGTTGCAGAAGCCCACTGAAGTCTACCTGGCCGATAGCTCCGATAAGCTGGACCAGGCGCGCCCCATCACGTCGCTCAACCATCTATTCGCCGAACGCGAGCTCCCGCAAGGCAAGCCGTATCGCTGGAAGGCCGACGACGGAACCACTGTCGAAGGCATGCTGATCTATCCTCCAGGAAAATTCGAGTCCAAGAAATTGCCGATGCTCACCTTCATTCACGGCGGACCCGCCGATGCCGACGGAAACCACTTCGAAGCCGACTGGTATCAGTGGGCCGCGCTCGCCGCCGCCAACGGATGGCTCGTGTTCGAGCCCAACTACCGCGGATCCACCGGCTATGGTGATAAATTCCTGCAACAGATTGTTCCCGTCATCGTCTCGCGCCCCGGCAAAGATATTCTCGAAGGCGTCGATGCGCTGGTGAAAGACGGCATCGCCGACCCCGATCACCTCGCCGTCGGCGGCTACAGTTACGGGGGCTACATGACCAACTGGCTGATCACGCAAACCACTCGCTTCAAGGCCGCGGTTACTGGAGCAGGCACCGTGGAGCACGTTGGCAACTGGGGCAACGACGACACCACCTTCGATGATGCTTACTTCCTCGGTGGTCGTCCCTGGGAAGCGCAGCCGCGCTATCACGACGAAGCTGCCATCTTTCAGATCGACAAAGTCCGCACTCCCACCCACATCGTCGCCGGTGCCGACGACGTCCGCGTCGCCGTGCTCGAAGATTATTTGCTCGAGCACGCGCTCTATTCACTGGGAATTCCAAACGCCCTGCTGATCTTCCCCGGCGAAGGCCATTCGCTCGACAAGAATCCCTGGCACGGCAAAATCAAAGTGAGAGAAGAGTTGAAGTGGCTGCAGAAGTACGGCGGCGTTCCGGCAGGAAACTGATTCTGACTTATGTGGGGACAGCCGCCCTCGGTTGTCCGGTGGCCGGGTTCCATCGGGCCGCCACCCTTCCAGACTTGTCATCCTGAGGAGGGCGCTCTTTGCCCGACGAAGAGCCTGCCCTGAGCTTGCCGAAGGGACCGCATGCCAGCACGCACCGCTACCGGCACCAACAGCAGTTCCCCACCACTGCTCTGTGGGGATTTTGACTTCGCGCCCACCTGTGGATTTCTCGCTAAAATAAACTTTGCGGCAGCGTTCCTGAGGCGGGGGCATTTGCCCTTGCGTGCGCTCAAGTCTGCGGTACCCCCTCCCTATTACCCTCGAAAAGCCTTGCCAGGCACGGGGTTTGCAAGACGGGCGTGCAAAATCTTCATGTCAAGGAACTTAGAGGTCAAACTCCTTAGGACAAAGGGCTTAGGGCGGGACGGTGCGCTTTCGGCACGCTGTCGCGGCCTCGGTCATGATTACGCGATCTGGACAACGGCTGCAAGGTTGGATGTCACAGTGACTCCAAGGAAAACGGCCGCGTAATGGACATTTCTTCTTGACGGTACGCGATTGACTCGCAACTCGCCTCTACTTCGCCGCGCTAGCCATCTTCACCCCGTGCGAGCTCGCCGCGTACCGCGCAATCCCTCGATACAGCGCTTCGGCAATCTGCTCCCGGTAGCCTTCGCTGCGAAGCTTCTGCTCGTCGGCAGGACTGCTTACGAACGAAACTTCCGCCAGAATTCCCGGCATCGCCGTTTCGGTTAAAACCACGTAGGAAGCCTCTCTCACGCCCCGGTCGCGCAGCCCCGGATTTTGCACTGACAAAGTTCCGTAAAGCGACCGCTGCACGCTCGCCGCCAGTCGCCGTGACTGCTCAATCCTGTCATGCAAATCGGCGGGAGAGAGCGTTGCCGTCACGCCATTTTTGCCGGCTGTTCCATCCTGTCGCGTCTCCAAGTCCTTCGCATTCGGCGACGAAAAGAAATTTGTGTAGTAAGTCTCCACGCCGCGAGCCGAAGGCAGGTCGCTATAGTTCGCGTGCACAGACACGAATAAATCCGCCTGGGCCTGGTTCGCCATTCCTGCCCGCTCATCCAGCGGAATGTAATTGTCGTCTTTCCGCGTGAGAATCACTTCCGCGCCCAGCCGGCCCTCGAGCAGTTTGCTCAATCTCTGGGCAATTTCGAGCACTACATCTTTTTCCAGCAGTCCTCGCCGGCCTACTGTTCCTAGGTCCCAGCCGCCGTGGCCAGCATCCACTACGATGCGCATCTTCGGCACCCGGGCTCGCAGCAGGAGGTCTTCGTGAGTGGGCGGTGGAACCACAATCGCCAGCCTCTGCTTCTCGCCCGGCGCGGCGGGAAAAAGATTCACCTCTCCCTTGCTCGCAGTGCCGGGTTTGCGCACCTCCACAACCAGGCGGTAAGGATTGGTTTCGAGGCTGACGGAAAAGTTCGGATTTCCTTTCGTCTCCAGCACCACGCGCGTCAATCCCGGAACCGGCTGGGCCACGCGAACCCGCGTAAGCAGAGGGTCGCCAATTTCGATGGATTTTCCTACTAACTCGGGGGCAAGCGAAGTGTCGTGCAAATCGAAGTAAATTCGATCCGGAGACGGCAAGCGATGCGCTTCGTACTGCACCTGATCCTGCAAGTCGAGCACGACCGTGCTGGAATCCGCCGAAGACCAATGTCGGATCCCTGTGATGCGCGCCAATTTCGAAAGTTCCTGTGGCGTTGCTGTCACCGCGCTCAGCATGGATGGCGCTGCCGGAGCATTAACGTCCGCCGAACCGGAAGCCGCCGTTGAATTGTTTTGCCCTGGCAGAGCGGTCGACGCAGCAGAACCAGATGGATTGCCCGGGCGTGCGGCAGGTTTGACCGCCGGAGTCGTTGCCGTTGGCTGTGTCGGCTGAACCAATGCCTTGCCCATCTGGACATTCTTGAGCTTCCACCACACTCCACCGGCCACCAGAACGAAGACGACCAGCAGAATCAAGACGAACACAATGCCGGGATGATGTCGCTCCATCGGCACTGGTTCCTCGGCAGGTTCGAGTGGAAGCGTCTCCGAAATGAAGGGCGCTGGTTCGCCGATCGTGGTCGGCGTTGTCGCCAGTTCCGGAAGAGCCATGGCCGCTGTGCTCGAGGAGGAAATTTCTGCAGTGCTGCCCGCACCGCCAGCCAAAGGCACCGCGGTGGGTGCGCCTATTTCAGGAGGATTTGCCGGTTGAATTGGCAGCGTTGGCGGAGCGGCTAACGCGACCGCGGCCAACTCCTCTTCGGCGACTTGCGCCGATTCTGCAAACCGATCTTCATCCTCCGGCTTGAGCGCGCCAAGAATCAACTCGGCCAGCAGTTCCAGACTTCCCACGTCGCTGTCATTAAAGCCGAAGGGCTCCGCCGAGAACGCTTCCAGCAGTCCAATCACGCGCCGCCGTCCGCACAGCGGCACCGCCACCATCGAGCGTGCGCCTAACTTCCGGCAAGCATCAAGGTTTACGCGATCATCGGTTTCCGTGTCGTCGCAGCGGATGATCTGCGCCGTGCGGAAGCATGCCCCAGAAAACGCCGAGTCGCGCTGGATCCTCGCGCCCACATCCGGCTTGATCGTTCCCGCCGAGGCTCGCAAAACGATCTCGTTATTCTCCGCCAGAGCGATGCCTAATCCATCGCCTCCGGTGATGACCACCGCACGCTCGGCGACCAGCTGCAACACATCGTCCAGAACGAATTGCTCGGAGTGTTCAAACTCGAAGGCGCGCCCGACCACCTCAAAACCGTGGTTCCGCGATGCCAGGGCCCTCCGCTGTCGCACCTGCTGATGGAGGGCGGAGAATCCCAAGAGAGCCTGCAAGGCATCACTCCCCACCGGCCGCAGGCGTTCTCCCTGCCGAGAATCGGATTCAGGGGTGGCATCCCGATGATCCGTACTTTGCCCCGGCATTCCGCTTCGAGCACCGGGCCACGACGGCACCCCCGTATCCGGAAGGCCGGCGGCGGAAATCTCAGTCATCGCTTTGGAGGGAGTCGTTGCCATGTCTTGCTGGACGGGCCAATCCGCCTTGGAAGTGTGGCCACCCGAACTAGCCCCTGTCAATTAAACCCTTGGCCTAGCCTGCTTAGGCGATCTCCAACTCTTAGATGCAGTTACGGCCAAACCCGGCCGTTCACCGGGTTTAACAAGTGCTTACGGGGATTCTACCCGACTAGTGGCAATTCCGGCATTGACCCATTGGCCATGACCTTTGGTAAGACCACTCTCTAAACCTTCTCGTATCAACTCAGTTACTGCCAACCGGTGGCCCCCGAAACTAAAATCTAACGAACGGGCCCCATCCGAACCGTCCCTGGCGGATAGTATGCAGGTCGTATCATTTCCCGCGCGGCAAGCTCGCAGCCAATACCGGCATGAACTGCGAACCCTGACCTACGTTACCCTCGATACCGCCAACGGCGGGATTGTCCGCAACCTCAACGGTGATGGCGTCGCCGTGCAGGCCGTTGCTCCCTTGCGTGAGCAACAGCGGGTTCGCCTGCGCTTTGAATTGAGATTCCCCCGCCTGCGCGTTGAAAGCTACGGGGAAGTCAGCTGGGCCAATCGGTCGGGTCAGTGCGGGATACGCTTTGTGGATCTGCCTCCGCGAACTCGCCGCGAGATCAACCAGTGGATTTTTTCCAATCTCCTCGAGGGCATCGAGCGTGAAGCCGCGCAACGGTCAGTCTTCCAGAATTCTGGTTTGATGGTTGCAGAAGATGCGATCGCGGAAAACGACGGGCTAATGGTGTCCGCACAACCGCGCCCATCGATCCGCCCGGATAGCAGTTACTCGCGGCCGACCGATCTAGAACATCTCCACGTGAATCGGCAGGAAGACTTGGCCGAACGCTCTGGCTATGAATCCGATGCGCAACTGAACTGGCTCTCCCGTCCGCTCTCAGGCCGAACCCTGGCGTGGCTGGTGGATGGTCTGGTTGTGATCGCAGCCCTGCTCCTGTTCACGCTGATTTTTATTGCCATCACGCACGAGCTTCCGGCTTGGCAGCTCACACTAGGAGCTGCCACGGCCGCCGCGGCCTTCGTCGTGGGGTCTTACTGGGCACTGTTTGCTCTGTTTGGAGGGGCGAGCCTGGGAGTTCGCATGGCGCGAGCCGCACTGATCGTAGAAGGACAGGAAGGCAATGAGGCAGACCGCTTTCGCTGACCCGCGTTCTAAATGGATCCGGGGAATCGAGGGAAACACGAAACTGAGACCTAAGACCTAAGACCTAAGACCTGAGACCGTTCCCCCTAGTTGGCAAAATACTGCTGCGCCAGCCAAATCCGCAGCGTGGACTGCATCTGCGCCGCAATCTTTGTAAAACGGATCCCAACATTTCCGCGCTTGTCCGACCACGCCACTTCCACGTCCGCCTTCACGCCGCACTTCGTTCCGGGCAAATCGAAAGTCGCACGCCGCAGATCGCTCGCATCGAATCCGTCCTCGAGGCGAACCTGCAGGCCGCCCTGGCTGAGGTTGATGAGTTGCGCTCCCACCCGTTTCTGACGGCGCCCGATCAGGGTCACAGGTACTTCCAAGCCCGCGCGATGGTAGCGCAGACGGCCGTCGAGAATCATGTTGCGCGCGGCAGAGAGAGTTCGTACCGCCTGCTCCACGGAAATCGGCTTGTCGAAAGCGAACATCGCGCCCGTCGATTGCATCTCCGGCCTCCCTTTCGCGCAGCCCATGATCACCAGAGGCACCGTATTCGCGCGCGGAGTTTCTTGCTGCAGTTCTCGAAAAAACTGTCCCGTGCCGTTCAGGTCGGTGTCCACGATTAGCGCATCGATTTTCGATTTTGTGAGTCGCGCCAAGGCGCGCTGCGGTTCGCTCTCCACCGCAACATCCATGTGCAATCCGCCGAGAATGCATTCCAGAACACTAACTTCCTGCCAGTCGCGCGAAACCACCATCGATGAGAGTGTCATGCCTCAACTCTACCTACGCCGGTAATCGCCACGTAGATCACTAACGTAATGCGGGCTTCCGGCTTCCGCCTTCCGGCGCTGAAAGCAGAAGCGCAGCCTTGAAGCTGAAAGATGAAGCCGAAGAGCGGAAGCCGGAAGCCGAACCTATGAATTCCGATACCATTCGACCGTCCGCCGCAGTCCATCTTCGAAATTCACCGTGGGCTTGTAACCGAGATGCTGCTCCGCCTGGGAAATATCGGCCAGCGAATGCTTGATGTCGCCGCCGCGCTCCGCGGCGTGAGCCGGAGCGCCGGAGTAAGAAGTAAGTGGCTGTAGGAGTTTGAAGGTCTCATTGAGCGTGGCCCGCCGCCCGGTCGCCACATTGAAAACTTTGCCGGCGACTTTCGCCGCGGGAGCTTTACAGGCCAGCAGATTAGCCTGCACAGCATTGTCGATATAGGTAAAGTCGCGGCTCTGTTCCCCATCGCCAAATATGGTCGGCTGCTCGCCGCGCAGCATCATCGTAATGAACTTGGCCAGCACGCCCGAGTAAGGCGATGACGGATCCTGCCGCGGCCCGAACACGTTAAAATATCGTAGCGCCACCGTCTCCAGCCCATAACAGCGATAGAACGACGTCATGTAATACTCGCTGGCCAGCTTGGCCACGGCGTAAGGAGAAATCGGATCCGGCGTCATCCGCTCGTGTTTCGGAAGCGTCGGCGTATCGCCATAGGCCGACGACGACGCGGCATAAACCACCCGCTTCACTTTGGCATCGCGCGCCGCCACCAGCACATTCACAGTGCCATCCACATTCGCCCGATTGCTTCCGATGGGATCCAACACCGACTTTGGAACCGACGGGATCGCAGCCTGATGCAAAACATAATCCACGCCAGTACATGCGAGTTTCATGGCGTCGAGATCGAGGATGTCGATTTCCCGAAAATCAATTTCCCCAAGAATCTGGTTAAGGTTTTCCCGCTTGCCGGTCGAAAAATTGTCGACCCCGCGAACTTGCTCTCCGCGCTGCAACAGCTCCCGCGCCAGAGACGATCCAATAAATCCAGCGATACCCGTGATGAGATAAAGTGCCATATCCAATCATCATAACCAATCGAATCGACGCTTCGGGCAGGCAAAGCTCCCCTTGTCCGCTAACCAAAGTAATTGACTGGCATTTGTGAACGAATCGTCTGTCGGGAAGAAAGCAAGAACGAAGAAGTATTTCTTACGTTCCGGAGGTCTGACACCTTCGCAGGATCCGTAGGAATTCTTCCCGGCTGAGGATGTGGCGCTCCTCAAAAAATTCCGTCACGGCCTTCAGCGCCTTCGCCGGGTTCGAAATGGTGGGGGCTTCGGGGCGAGGCGGGGGTATCGCTTGAGGATTGGGCATAGTCTGCGGCGACAAGATTACCGATGGCCGCGATAGCGACCGCAGGAGCTCGCACAACCGCTCGCGGTCTGCATCCGACATGGTGGTGAAGCAGATTCCCATACCCAGGTTGGGGTAGGCCACCCGGACTTCGGCCCCGCTTTCGACTCGAAAGCCGTTCACCTCCAGCCTCAATCCGAGCTTCGCCCCCACGCGAAAGGTGGACATCGCTTCCACATAACAGCCGTGCATGCTGATATCCGTGAATGTCGCCCAGGTCGCCACTCCGCTGCTGATCTCGCGCAAGTGCGCACTTCCCTGGCAACGATATCGCGGGCTCCTCCGTTTTTCGCCAACGGGATTTTCTCGGCCCGAAGAAACACCATCTGCGATTCGATTTTCGGTCGGAGGGAGGGGTGCGCGTGCCGGCGCCGTTCCCGCCGCCTGCGGTGTGGACCTTTTCAAGGCAGCCAGATAGGCGGCACCGGCGTTGGGTTCATCAGACATAGCGCGCAGAAATGCTGCGGACTTGGCCGTCTTCGGCGCGAGATCACAACCGGAGTTCTCAGCGCCGCCGGACGGCCCTCTTCGTTACTCTACGGAGCTTTCAGTCGGGAGACTTAGAGGAACCGCAAGTGGCATCCAACGAAGGGATGGGGTGCGTTCCATTGCGGGAGAAGTTCAGGATTGGAACGCAGCACCTGAGAATTTCGCGACACTCAGCCGAATCTTGTTCCAAACCTCGTCCCTCCCAGCCCGGGTCTTCGCCGAGAAGGGAATCACCGTCGCGGTTGGATACGCTTCCCCAAGACTCTTCAGCGCGTTGCGCAGTTGATTATTGGAGAGCCGGTCGCTTTTCGTGGCGATCAGGACAAAGTCGCGGCCCGAAGCATTCAGAAAATCCAGGAGATGCCGATCGCTGTCCTGTGGAGGAACGTTCACATCGACCAGCGCCAGGCATAAAGCCAGCGTCGGACGGTCGTTGAGATAAGGCTCAATAAACTTGGGCCACTCCTGCGAGATCTCTCGCGAAAGCTTCGCATAGCCGTAGCCCGGCAGGTCGGCAAACACCACCTCCGCCTGCGGCTTTCCCGGCCAGCGAACTTCGAAGAAGTTAATGCTGCGCGTCCGCCCCGGAGTAGAACTGGTGCGAGCCAACTTGGTCTCGATTAGCGTGTTGATCACGCTCGACTTGCCCACGTTCGATCGCCCAAGGAACGCTACCTCCGGCAAGCTGGGAGCAGGGAATTGGGCGGCGTCGGTAGCCGCCGCCATGAATCGGGCAATGACCCTCATATCCCAGTGTGCAATGCCGCAGCGGAAATTGGCAAGCCAAGCAGGACGGTTTTCCGTGATAAGTCAAAATGCAAAACGCCTGCGTGTGCAGGCGTTCGCTAACTAATATCTCGACTGAACTGCTGCCTACTGATGTGCCGTCGGACTATCCCCGGTGCCGGAAGTCAGAGGCGCGATGGGACGCGAGGTCTCTTCCTCGCTGATCGACTGCAGCGGGGTTTCCAGAGCAATTTGAAGCACCTGGTCCATGGTATCCACGAAATGCATCTTCATGGCACTGCGCAGGTTTTCCGGAACCTCGGCTAAATCCTTTTCGTTGTCTCGCGGCAGGATTACTTCGAAGAGTCCAGCACGATGCGCCGCCAGCAGCTTTTCCTTCAGCCCGCCGATGGGCAGAACTTTACCGCGCAGCGTGATTTCTCCAGTCATCGCCAAATCGCGCCGCACCGGAATCTTGCTGAGCGCGCTGGCAATCGCCGTCGCAATCGTAATTCCCGCCGACGGACCGTCCTTCGGAATCGCTCCCTCCGGCACGTGCACGTGCAGATCAAGATTGCGATAAAAGTCACGCGTCAGGCCAAGCCGGTGCGCCCGCGATCGAACGTAGGACAACGCAGCCTGAGCCGATTCCTGCATCACATCGCCCAACTTGCCGGTGAGCGTGAGTTTGCCCTTACCATCGACCACAGTTGCTTCGGTGCTCAGAATCGAACCGCCAACTTCCGTCCATGCCAGGCCGGTCACCAATCCCACTTCGCTCTTTTCATGCGCCAGCGTGTCGCGGAACTTGATGACTCCCAGGAAGTCAGTCACATTTTCGCCAGTCACGGCGATGGTGTAATTTTCGCCTTCCTTCACCACCTTGCGCGCAACCTTGCGACAGACATTGCCGATTTCGCGCTCCAGATTGCGCACGCCTGCTTCCCGCGTGTAGGCGCGGATAAGAGTGGTGATGGCGTCGTCGGAGAACTTCACGTTCTTCTCCGACAATCCCGCCTGCAGCATCTGCTTCTTCACCAGGAACTGCTTGGCGATCTCCACTTTTTCCTGCTCGGTGTAACCATGCAGCCGCAATACTTCCATGCGGTCCTGCAGCGCCGGAGGAATGGTGTGCATCACGTTGGCGGTGGCCACAAAGAAAACCTGCGACAGGTCATACTCCACGTCGAGGTAGTGGTCGACGAACATGTAGTTCTGTTCGGGATCGAGTACCTCGAGCAGCGCCGCCGACGGGTCGCCGCGGAAGTCCATCGACATCTTGTCGACTTCGTCCAGCATAAAGACCGGGTTTTTCGTGCCCGCCTTCTTCATCATCTGGATGATCTGCCCCGGCAATGCTCCAATGTAAGTGCGCCGATGGCCGCGAATTTCAGCTTCGTCGCGCACGCCGCCCAGCGACATGCGCACAAACTTGCGTCCCGTAGCCTTGGCAATCGACATGCCCAGCGAGGTCTTGCCGACGCCCGGAGGCCCAACGAAGCAAAGAATCGAGCCCTTGGGATTTTTCACCAACTGCCGCACCGCGAGAAATTCCAGGATGCGCTCTTTGATTTTCTCCAGCCCGTAATGATCTTCGTTGAGAACTTTCTCGGCGCGCGAGATGTTGCGGATTTCCTTGGAACGTTTCTTCCAAGGAACCGCCAGCAACCAATCAAGGTAATTCCGTGAAACCGTGGATTCAGCCGACATCGGCGGCATCGCTTCCAGCTTCTTCAGCTCCTGCAGCGCCTTGTCCTTCACTTCCTTGGGCATTCCCGCGGCTTCGACCTTCTTTTTCAGTTCGTCGAATTCGCTCTTCTCGCCGCGGCCCAGTTCCTTCTGAATGGCCTTGATCTTTTCGTTGAGGTAGTACTCTTTCTGCGCCTTCTCCATCTGCCGCTTCACGCGCGACTGTATGGTCCGATCCACGTTCAGCTTTTCGATTTCCACGTCAAGCACGTCAGCGATGCGGTTCAAGCGCTCGGAAGGATCGAAAATCTCCAGCAGTTCCTGCTTCTCTTCAATAGAGAGCTGCAGATTGGCGGCAATGATGTCGGTAAGCTTGGCCGGATCTTCCATCCGGACCGCCGAGATCATGGTCTCGTAGTTCAGCGCCTGGCAAAGCTTCACATATTGTTCAAACAGGGTGGTCACGCGCTGCATGCCCGCTTCGATCTGGGCATTCATTTCCGCGGGATAACGAGCCACGCGCACGGAAGCCTGCATGTATCCGTCGGCGTCGGTGGCTTGCAGAAGCCGGCCCCGCTCAATGCCTTCAACCAGCACCTTAATATTGCCGTCGGGCAGCTTGAGGCTCTGTACGATGTTGACGATGGTTCCTACCTGGTAGATTTCATTCGACTTGGGTTCGTCGATCGAGGCGTCGTGCTGGGTGGCCAGGAAAATCTTCTTGTCGGCGGCCAGGGCCTCTTCCAAAGCGCGTACGCTGGACTCGCGGCCCACTACGAACGGCGTCATCATGTGGGGAAAGATGACCACGTCCCGGATGGGCATCATGGGCAGCTTCTTGCTTTCGAATTTCTCTTTGGATGTGGTCACTCAATCTCCCTGGGTTAACGCCGAATCACTTGCTGAATGACAATCACAGCTCGTTTCTTCGCGACCTACCGCACGCAACCAGTCTACTACTGTTTCCGCACTCCTTGGCTATCCCGCCTTTTCCATCATCGAAAGGGAGGCGGTGTGCTTCTCCACCATCTCCCGGGTCACCTCGAACTCTTTTAGTTTCTTCTGGCTCGGCAGGTTAAACATGAGGTCGAGCATTAATTCTTCCAGAATCATACGCAACCCGCGAGCTCCCACCTTGCGGGCCATCGCCTGGCGGGCAATCGCGCGCAAAGCCTCGTCGCTGAATTTCAGCCGCACATTTTCAAACTCGAACAACCGCTGATACTGCTTGACGATCGCGTTCTTGGGACGGGTGAGAATCTCGATCAGCGCGAATTCGTCCAGATCCTCCAGCATGCCCATCACCGGCAAGCGCCCCACAAATTCCGGGATCAAGCCGAACTTGATCAGATCTTCCGGCTGCATCTCGCTCAACAACTCGAAGTTGCGCTTGCGCGCGGTCACCGCCTCTTCTTTTTCAGCCTCTTCGCCGGCCCGGAAGCCCAGCGACTTTTTTCCTACTCGGCGGCCAATAATCTTCTCCAGGCCAACAAACGCACCTCCGCAGATGAACAGGATGTTCGTTGTGTCCACTGGAGTAAATTCCTGGTGAGGATGCTTCCTCCCGCCCTGAGGCGGAACATTCGCGATCGTTCCCTCCAGAATCTTCAGCAGGGCCTGTTGCACGCCCTCGCCGGAGACATCGCGCGTAATCGAGGGATTCTCGTCCTTGCGCCCAATTTTGTCGATTTCATCGATGTAGATGATGCCGGTCTGGGCGCGGCTCACGTCTCCTTCGGCGGCTTGCAGCAGCTTGAGGATGATGTTCTCCACATCCTCGCCCACATAACCGGCCTCCGTAAGCGTAGTGGCATCGACGATGGCGAAAGGCACATCGAGCATTCGAGCCAGAGTTTGCGCCAGCAGCGTCTTGCCGGTTCCCGTGGGCCCGATGAGCAGGATGTTGGACTTGCTCAGTTCGATCCCGTCTCCCGCCGTTTTCTGCCGGTTCATGAAGATGCGTTTGTAGTGGTTGTAAACCGCAACCGCCAGCTTTTTCTTGGTCTGCTCCTGCCCGATGACATACTCGTCGAGGAAGGTTTTGACCTCCTGCGGCTTGGGAAGTTGATTCGGCGCAGCGGCTTGCGGAGTCGCGGTGCGGTCATCTTCCAGTATGGAATTGCACACCGCTACACACTCATCGCAAATATAAGCGCGGGGATAATCGCTGGGCGATGAGATCAGTTTCGCCACGGCGTCCTGCGACTTGTGGCAGAACGAACAGCGTAGAATCTCATCGGAGCCTGACTTATTTTTCACTCGGCTCTACTCCTTATTTTGGTACCCAGTACCACGTTACCGAGTTGCGAGTACGGATGATTTGCTGGGTACTCGGTACTCGGGACTCGGTACTGCCTTTCGCGAAGGCCGATCATACCGCTTTTGCGGTCTTATAGATGATATCGTCTATGATTCCGTATTCCTTAGCCTGCTGCGCGTTCATGATGAAGTCGCGCTCCACGTCCTTTTCCACCTTGTCCAGCTTCTGACCGCTGTGCTTGGAGAGTAACTGGTTTGTAATCTCGCGCATGCGCAGGATCTCGCGGGCGTGGATGTCGATATCGGTCGCCTGCCCGGATAACCCGCCCATCGAAGGTTGGTGAATCAGTATGCGGGAATTAGGCAGCGCTAATCTTTTCTTCGGCTCGCCTGCCGCCAGTAGCAATGCCGCCATCGACGCCGCCTGGCCCACGCACAGCGTCATTACGTCGTTCTTTACGTACTGCATGGTGTCGTAGATCGCCATGCCCGCTGTGATCGAGCCGCCCGGCGAGTTGACGTAAAGCTGAATGTCCTTTTCAGGATCTTCCTGAGCCAGAAACAGCATTTGGGCGATCACCAGGTTGGCGATGTTGTCGTCAATCGGTGTTCCGATGAAAATAATGTTATCGCGGAGCAGGCGGGAATAAATATCGTAGGCGCGTTCGCCACGCCCGGTCTGCTCAATGACCATCGGTACTAGCATCATTTGCGGATCATTTGGTTTCATTTTTGCCGGACCTGTCACCGGACCTGCCACACTCCGTCCCGAAGCAACGTTTTGGTTTCTCGGGGAGGGTCGAAAGTGTCCACGTCTTTTTCTGATCACTACGCGGACTGGTGATAAAGAAAATCGAGGGTCTTTTCGCTGCGGATTCTCATCCGGATTCTATCGAGGCCCCCATCCTCTGTCAAACGGGCGCGCACCGCTTCTGACGTCTGTTTCGACTGTTTCGCCAGAACGTCGAGCTCCCGGTTGATTTCCTCGTCGCTGACTTGAATGCTTTCGAGATCGGCAATGCGTTCAAGCAGCAGCGAGGACTTCACATCGTTCACCGCCTGGTCCCGCTGACCGGCCCGCAGCCGGGGCAGGTCCATCTTCTTCAAGTCTTCCATCTTCATGCCCTGCGCGGCCAGCGCTCGCAGACCACGCTCCAGGCGCAGATCGATCTGGCGGTCCACCAGGGATTCTGGCACTTCAAAATCATTGCGCTTCACCAGTTCCGCGACCAGCTTGTCTTTTGCTGCACGCTCGGCGTTATGCCGTTGTTCCGCTTGCATGTTCTCGCGAATCTGCTTCCGCACCTGATCCAGGCTAGTAAACTCGCCCAGCTCTTTGGCGAAATCATCATTCAGCTCCGGCAGGCTTTTCTGCTTGATGCCGTTCACCTTCACCGTATAAATAAAAGTCTTTCCCGCCAGCCGCTTGTCGGAGATGTCTTCCGGATAACTGACATCGAAAGTACGCTCCTCGCCCGCGGAGGCGCCAACCAGGTTCTGGGAAAACTCCGGCACGGTATTCTTGCCGCCCATCTCAATCAGCACGTCATCCATGTGCACGGGATTGGCGCTGGCTGCTTCCACGTCCTTGTCATCTTTCGGCTTTCCGTCCATCGAAGCCTGAGCAAAATCGCCTTCGCCGAGCGCACGTCCTTCCACCGTGGTATAGGTCGCGTGCTGTTCGCGGACGCTGGTGAGAGCCTGCTCGACTTCCTCGTCGGTGACGGTGATCTCCGGCTTGTCGGAGCGCAGCTCCTTGTATCCTTCGACCTGCACTTCCGGCAGAACTTCGAAGCTGGCCTTGAAACGCAAGGGCTCGCCATCGTGCATGTGAAGATCGGTGATGCGGGGCTGGGAAACCGGTATCAAACCTTGCTTTTCGGCTTCCTTGCGGAAGTAGCGTGGCGCTAGCGCTTCGATCACATCACTCTTGAGGCCATCGCCGAAGCGCTGGCGAATGATAGAGGCGGGCACGTGCCCAGCGCGAAAGCCCGGCAGCCGCGCGCTCTTCTGATAGCGCTGAATCTGCAGCTCGGTTTCGCGCGCCACCTCGGCGGCTGGAACCTCGACCGAAATTTCCCGCTTGATGTCTTTGTTGTTGTTCGTTTCCGTGTTCTTCGTTTCCGTGGTGCTCGTTTCCGCCTTTGCCGGGTCGGTCGTCTCTGTGGGGCTCACGATTTGCCTTTCACGGCCGCTGGCATCTGGATGCTCCGCAGGGACCAGAGCCGACTTTCAAACGGCGTTTCCTTGAGTGTAAAGACAGAGAGAGAGGACCGTCAAACGCACAGGTGGAGAACGCCCCGGATATCAGACAGATTTTCCATCCCCGCAGCCGGCGAAACCCGAGATCAGGCGCAAATGTCCCGCAACACCGTGGAAAGACGGTCGGGGAACCGATCGGTTTTGGGAACCACATCTTTAACGCCAGCTAGCAAAGCCGCCTTCAGTAACGCGCCCGACGCGTGCATCGTAAACATCACCATGGCCGTGCGCGGAGCCAGAACGCTTATCCGCTGCGCCGCCTCAAGACCATCCATCACCGGCATCTGGAAATCCAGTATAACGATATCGGGTTGCAGTTCCTGGACCTTTTCCACGGCGATCTGCCCGTTCTCGGCCTCGCCGCACACCTCCCAGTCCGAATTCCCCCTAAGCCAGGAGCGCAGAGAAGACCGGATCAAGGAGCTGTCATCGACGATGAGAATTCTGTGTGCCATCTGCCCAGCCCATTCGCCCTTGGCAGGCTGCTGGCCGGGCCATGTTTCAGCTCGACGGCTACGAGGAAGGGTGATTTCATCCTAGTTACCAACCCCGCACCGCACCATACCATTGATACCGTACGATAGCGCACTTACATGTGACCAATGTGCTGCATTCCGGGAGGTCGGATTTCCGTCTGCTGTTGAGCGCTGTCTCGCGGTCCAACGCCGACCTGGGATGCTCGAAGCCTCATCTCATTTTGACGTCTCTCGCCGCATTGAAAAGTGGGATAATTCCACTTGAGAGATCAATCTCCGGGGAGAGTGACCCGTGAGACTGGAAAGTTGCGGTTGGTTCCGCATTATTTCCGCGCTTCTGTTTTGTCTGTTGCCGATTCTCACCGCAGCCCAACAGGCTGCAGCTACCAGGGAAGTCCCGGATAAATTCAACCTCGATCGGAAGACTGCGGCGCGCCTGCGCCCGGAACTGCTTGCCCAGAGCGTTGCAGCGGCAGGCAGCTATCCCACAGGCTCCCAAGTGTTCGCAAGGCTCGCGGGCCAAGTAATTCGCCCCCGCAGCATGAAGTACTTCTGGGAGCTGCGCATTGTTAAAGATGGCGATTTCAATGCGTTTTCCTCCCCCGAAGGAACCATCTACGTGGAAAGTGGATTGGCCGATCTTGCAGCCGACAGCGCCGGACTGTGGGCGGCAATCTTGTCGCACGAGATCGCACATGCGGTGCGGCGGGATTGGGCCCGGCGTTATCTCTATGAAGAGTCTCTGCGCGAAGGCAGCGGGTCGGTTTTGGTGCTGGGTGATCCGGGGCTCCCTTCGGGGGCGTGGACGGATTCGAGAAGCGCCTCCGCCGATCTGGCGCGCTTCTGCCGCCAATTGGAAGTGGAAGCAGATCTCGAGAGCCTGATGCTCATGGCGCGTGCGGGATATCATCCCGACTTTGTCCCAGCGCTCCACCACCTGTTGCGCGCTCAGAGCGCGAGCCGGGCGGGCCCTTCGATATTTGCGATGCACCCGTGTTGGGAAGAACGAGACCGCGAACTGGATCGCGCTTACATCGTGGCCAGCATCGAATTTGAACACCGTTGGCCGGAAACGTACGCCTCGCCTGGCGGCAATCCACCGACTCTGGTATTTGCCGATGGGCCCAGCGTGAAGAAGATGGGCATGAAGGCATGGGAGATTCGAGTTCCCATGCGCTGCCAGAATCTTGCAGGCGCCGTCGAGGTCGTCCTTCAGACTTACGCCGCGACCGTGGGTGCACCATTAAGCCTGGAGCCGGTTGCGTCCCCCGCGTCAGATGGCGAAGAGCGGCAGCTCACAGGGTGCACTTCGCCCAAGACCACGGTCACTTTCACCGTTACCCACGACTCTCAGAAGGAGACCTGGGCCGAAGTATTCGTGCTGGATGGCCAAGGCGCGGTGCTTTCGCGTGCCACCGTGCCAAGACTGCGTTGATGCTATTCTGAATGCCCCTCCCTCAAATCGCAGTGGGAAGATTCACGAAGAACTCGAACCATTGACCAGGAACCAGCAACCATCGACGCCTCACTGGCTCACCGTTCTCAACCACGAAGTGATCGCCTGCACGCGCTGCCCCCGGCTGGTGGCGTATCGCGAACAGGTGGCCCGCGAGAAACGCCGGGCTTATCGCGATTGCGAATACTGGGGCAAGCCGGTGCCCGGCTTCGGTGATCCGGATGCGCGAGTGCTTATTCTGGGTCTGGCTCCCGGAGCCCACGGCTCCAATCGCACCGGACGTCCTTTCACCGGGGACGCTTCCGGCAAATTCATGTATCCCGTCTTGTATGAAACCGGATTCGCCAACCAACCCACTGCCACCGATCGCGACGATGGTCTCAAGCTGAAGGATCTCTACATTACCGCCGCGGTCCGCTGCTCGCCGCCCGCCAACAAGCCCACGCCGCAGGAACTCGCCGAGTGCTCGCAGTTTCTCGACCGGGAGATTGCGGGATTACAAAGAGTAAAAGTGGTGGTTGCGCTGGGAAAGATTGGATTCGACGCCTATCTGAACTATTTGAAACGGCGCGACCCGCGCGTTGGTCGCCAACTCTTCAGGACTTATCTCTTCAAACAGGGCGCCAGTTACCGGTTGCCCGGTGGTAAGGTGTTATTGGCCTCTTACCATCCTTCGAATCAGAACACGCAAACCGGCAAGCTCACGCGAAAAATGTTTGTCGAGATCTTTAAAGAGGCGGCAAGACTTGCCGATGATTAGAGTAAGGCGCCGTCGGGGCCGGATCGCTGCACCCACCCCATTCGGGGTCACAGTTCCCAAAGCCGGGTCACGAACCGGGGCGGCGCCGTTCCAGTTTGTCGAGTCGTAGTCGTGTAACCGGACTCGTCCGCATCGCGACTCGTTAGAACCCCACCATCACCGGTTCCGGTTCCAGATGCACTCCCCAGATTTCTTCCACGCGATGCTGAATCTGCTCCTTCAAGGCCAGCACTTCAGCCGCGGTAGCTCCGCCGCGATTCACGATAGCCAGCGCATGCTTGCTCGAAATTCCCGCATGCCCCGCGCCGTATCCCTTGGTGAATCCCGAGTGCTCCACCAGCCAGGCTGCTGAAATTTTCTTGTGAGTTTCGAGCGCCGGATAGCTGGGCACGGTGAGCCCTCGCCCCGCAGCCCGCTGCTTCAGCTCTTCATGTTGCATGAATGACAGCACCGGATTCTTAAAAAAAGAGCCCGCGCTCATCCGATCCACGTCTCCCGCCACGATCAGCATCCCTTTCAAAGCCCGGATGTGGCGCACGGCTTCGCGTGTTTCCGCCAGATTCGGCACTGTTTCGCGGCCGGCGAAATGGCGTTTCAAATCGGCGTAGCCGATGCGCGGCTTGCCTCCGGGCGTGAGTGCATAGCGAACGCGCAAAACAATGAACCGCCCTCGCTCGCTGGTATTGAAAACGCTGGACCGGTAGCCAAACTCGCAGGCTTCCCGGCAGAGTTCGCGCACCTGGTCATCTTTCAAGTCCAGTACCTGCACCGACGCAATGGTCTCGGATACTTCCTGTCCGTAAGCGCCAACATTCTGCACCGGTGTGCCGCCCACGCTGCCCGGGATGCCGCTGAGACATTCGACTCCGGCGCAACCGGATACCACGGATCGAGAAACGAACTTATCCCAGGACTCGCCAGCGCCTACGTCGAAAACAATATTGCCTTCTTCATCGTGCGCGGCCTGTTGGTCGATGCCTGCAATCGCTACTTTCAGTACCACTCCCGGCCAACCCGCGTCTGCCACCAGCAGATTGCTGCCGCCTCCAAGAACAAACAGCGGCAAATCTCGCGAGCGCGCGAAACCAACCGCCTCTTGCACTTCGCCAATCTCCCTGGCCTCGACGAAATACCGGGCCGGACCTCCGATTCGGATGGTGGTGAGGGGCGCCAGCGGGATGTTTTCAAGCAATTCCACGAACCATTTTCATCTTACACACGGGATTGGGGCAGCGCACAAGTTCGCGCGGAACCTTTGGACATGGACCTGGAAGCACCGCATGCACTTTAGACAGCAACCAGGATCGTCCCACAATACTCATAGGTAGAGAGGAACAGAGTCATGGTTAGCATAAAGACGCCAGGCTACATACTGTCATTGATCTTGATCGTTAACGCGGTTAGTTACTGCCAGGAGGCGGCGAGCGACTACGTTCCTCCATCGGAAGCTGTTCCAAACGGAAAAGCTCCCAAGATGCAAGTCGAATTGCTCACTCGAGGGACAGGTCCGAAGGAATATGCGGTTATCTTCGGCAAAGGGGATGAGGCCTTTTCTGGACTACAGAAATTTGCGGAGGAGTATCACGTAACCAGTGCGCACTTCACTGCGATTGGAGCGCTGAGCGGAGCGACGTTGGGATGGTTCGATCCCCAGCGAAAGATGTACAAGAAAATACTTATCGACGGGCAGGTCGAAGTGATCTCAATGGTCGGCGACATCGCGCTCTATCAAGGGAAGCCCGTGGTGCATACTCACGCCGTCGTAGGGACCTCGGATGGAACAACGCGCGGCGGTCATGTTCTCGACGCCTACGTGTCGCCGACACTGGAAGTGATGCTCACAGTCGATCCGGTGGCAATGCACAAGCGCTTCGATCCGGAAACGGATCTGACGTTGATTGATCCAACTTTGAAATAGCGGACAGAGTGTTGCGATTGCCGGACCAGACCTAATTGGAAAGGGTAACGCCATGGCTGAAGTACGTGTGATTGCAAGATGTGTGGCGCGAAAAGGAAAAGAAGACCAACTTAGAGCGCTGCTGCAAGGCATGTTGGCTCCTACGCATGCCGAAGGCGGATGTAAGTTTTACGAAATCTACGAGGCAGACGCGAGAGGACGTTTCTATTTCAACGAAGCGTGGGAGAATCAAGCTGCGCTTGATCGGCACGTGGCAACGCCCCGTTTCAAGCACTTGCAAGAAGCACTCAGCGAATTAGTCGAAGGGCCGTTCGAGGTTAGTATCCTGAAGAAAATTAATCCTGAGGCCGCTGCGGCTTAAGCAGCCGTGCCGGACTCACTTCGGGTTGGCTGGAGGCCCACAGCAGTGCTAGACTGCCCCATGGCTACCAAAAAGAAGAAAAAAACGAAGGCCAAAAAAGCTGCCAGCCGAAGCGCGTCGACGAAGTCAGCGCGCAACCGGAGTCCCAAGAAGTCGACGAAAAAGAAGTCGGCGAAGAAGAAATTGGCAAAGAAGGCGGCTGTTCCGAATAAGGCCGTCGCAAAAAGGAAAAGCTCGGGCAAAGCCAGCGCCGCCCAGAAAAAACCGAGCCAGAGCATTCGGAGCCAAACTCGCCGCAGCCCGTCGTCATCCCCGCCTGAGAACTCGATAGCGAATTCGGGCGAGCAATTCGGAGATCTGCAAGGCTTGTCCAACGTCGAAAGTGTCGATTCGGAAAGTGTCGACGAGTTGCTGGAGGAAGGCAACGCGTTCGAGGCCAGTGTGATCTCGGGCGTGGAAGAAGCCGGCAAACGCTACGACAGAGAAGTTCGAACTCGTGAAGTGCCCGAAGATGACGTGCCCGAAGAATATCTGGACAAAGATTAGAAACTCACGCGCTCGCGCGAGGCCTCGATGCACTCTTGTGCACCAATCATCATCTACGATCGCTGGTAGTAGTTGAGCGGCCCGTGTTAGTTTCTCCCGCGACAGCGCTGCAGAGTCACTTCCGCCGAGAGCGCAAGAGCGCAAAAGCAAGAGCGCAAAAGAAAGAGCGAAGGTGGCCAGCTCCGTCGTTGTTGTCAGTTCCGCTTCCTGTAGAAGCGCCCGAGCAAGCGCCCAATGTCCGTTTGGACGTGCCACTCAGTCTCGTTGGCACTTCTGGACAAGTCTTGACTTTAGTCTCCCGAGAGCATGGACTTCGTCGTCACATCCTTCGTTGTCGCGCTGCTCGTTTTCCTTCTTCCCCGACAGGCCAAAAAGACGGGAAAATGGTGAATTCCCAGGCATTGCTCCGCAGCGAAGAGCGGTGGTGGCACATTTTGAAATTTGAGCGCCGTTATTCGTTTGGCGTCATCCCGAAGTCCCGCGTTTTCACCAGCGGGACGAGAGCCTGCCCTGAGCCTGTCGAACGGGACCCCCGAATAAACAGCTGTTTGGAGTCAAAGTAAGTCACTACGCGAAAAGCTTCAATCCTGACTCTCAGGTTCAACCGACAGAGTTTTTCAGACGCGACATCTCTTACACAGACTCCGGCATGATAAAAAGTACTTCGCGCATTTTTCGTTTGAAGGCCTCGGTCGCTAACGCGGCCATGTAGCCGTCCCTGGGGTAGGACAATGGAAGCCAGCCCGGTTCTGTTCCGCGATCTGACGTACATCTTTGTGGCTGCCGTATTTGGCGGGCTGGTCGCCTGGCGCCTCCGTCTGCCTCTGATCCTGGGGTTCATCCTGGGCGGGATTGTGGTCAGTCCGTTCACTCCCGGCCCTCATCTTTCTGACTTGCATACGTTCGAAGTATTTGCCGAAGTCGGCGTTGTTCTGCTGATGTTCTCCATCGGGGTCGAGTTCTCCGTTCCCGACCTGATGCGGGTGAAGTGGGTCGCCCTCGTCGGCGCGCCCCTCGGGATTCTGTTGATGGTGGGCATCTCGGTCGGGGCCGCGAGGCTCCTGGGATGGAGTTTCACCGAAGGCGTCGTCATCGGTGCAATCATCTCCGTAGCCAGCACCATGGTCCTGGCTCGCCTGCTAAGCGACTCCGGTATGCTGGCCACAACGCATGGCCGCGTCATGATCGGCATCACGCTCGTGGAAGATCTCGCCGTGATCTGCATGACGGTGGTTCTGCCTGTATTTGGCGGCTCCGGCGAAGGCCGCTTCGCGAAAGCTGCCTGGACTCTTGGCAAAGCCTTGCTCCTGCTCATTCCGCTGGTCTTCTTTGCGATCAAGATAATCCCGCCCCTACTCCGGCGAGTGAAGTTGACCTGCAACACGGAACTTCTCCTGCTGGTCGCGATCGCAATCTGTCTGGGAACCGCAGCCCTGGCGCAAGCCGTCGGATTCTCCGTTGCGCTGGGCGCATTCCTCGCTGGATTATCCATCAGTGGTTTGCCAGACCTGCACGATGCGCATACTCAACTTTTGCCCCTGCGGGATGCTTTTGTGGCGCTGTTCTTTGTTTCCCTTGGAACTCTGATCGATCCCAGAGTGCTCCGCCATAGCCTGCCGCTGCTCGGACTGATGCTTCTCCTCATCGTGGTAGGCAAGTTTCTGGTGTGGACGACGATTGTCTGGCTCTTCCGCTATCCCATGAGGACGGCCATTGCCGTGGCCGCGGGGCTCACGCAGATCGGCGAGTTGTCGTTCGTCGTGGTGCAGGTCGCGCGATCGGCGGGAATCGTAGAGGAAGACGTTTTTAGCACGGTGATCATCGCGTCATTGCTTTCGATACTGCTTAACGTTTTCATTGTGCGCGGCACGTTCCGTTGGCTGGGTCGAGGATTTCCTGGCGAAGCCGCTGCCCACCAAGAGAAGTTTGCTTAGTTGATTTGTCCACGGGACTGCAGACTAAAAAACCATAGATATAGATAACGTTTGGAGGCTTCCAGCCATGAGCGCAGCGGTAGCGAGAGCCGCGTTGTACTGCAGCTTGGCCTTGGGGACTGCGGTCTCCGCGAGCACGGCGCAAGAGAAATCCGCATCGGCCGCCACCCGGGCAGAGCAGTCCGCGAATCCGGACCTGCTGTCCTTCGAGGATCTCGTCGCGCTCGCTTCGGGAGCCGCACCAGAAGGCGCACTGGGGGCCCGGTTCAGCGCGCTCTTGAACACTCCCTTCGTTTATGGCGAGACCGGAAATTCCGACATCCAGCCCCACCGGCCGACTGTCACGGGTCTCGGCACCGTTCTTCGCGTGGGTCTGTGGAACATTGAGAGAGGTCTGAATTTCGAGCAGATTCGCTCAGCCCTCGGCGATCCAGCCGAGTTCCGGCCGATGATTGCAAGCCAGAACCTTGGCCGAAAGGAAATCATCGAGTCCCAGCTGGCTACGCTGCAAGGCGTCGATGTTCTGATCTTGAACGAAGCCGACTGGGGCATGAAGCGAACCGAATACCGGAACGTAACCCAGGAACTTGCCGCGGCTCTCCACATGAACTATGCCTACGGAGTGGAGTTCGTCGAGGTGGATCCGGTATTCGATCTGGGCACGGAACAAGTGCACTTGACCGATGCCCAGGAAGATCAACGTCTCCAGCAAGACTTGCAAGTAGATCGCAACCGATATCGCGGTTTGCACGGAACCGCGATCCTGAGCCGCTATCCCATCGAGAGAGCCCGCATCCTTCGTCTGCCCGTCTGCTATGACTGGTACAACAAGGAGTACAACGCCATCTCCAAACTCGAGAAGGGGAGGCGCTGGTCCGCGCAAAAATTGTTCAGCGAACGAGTTGAGCGTGAACTGCGCCAGGGCGGGCGCATGGCGCTGATCGCTGACATTTCGGTGCCTGACCTGCCGACCGGACACGCCACAATCGTCGCCACCCACCTGGAAAATAAATGTCCGCCGGAATGCCGCCGCCGCCAAATGCAAGCCCTGCTCGCGGACGTGAAGACGGATAACAATCCTCTGGTCATCGCCGGGGATCTGAATACCACGAGTCGCGACAACACACCAACGTCGATCCGTAACGAGATAATGACGCGTGTCACGGACTACAAGTTCTGGATCGGCCAGGCGGTTTCCCATTTCAACCCACTGGGTATTTTTCAGTACACGCTCACGCCGGTGCGTTATTTCCACGGATACAACGATCCCACCGCGTTTCATCTTCCGATTTTGTGGGACAACCGGGAGCAACCACTGTTCAAGACCTTGCGAAAGTTCCGCTTCGCCGAAATCATGCATTCGATTTTCGCGGCGAACCGGTACGCACGCTTCCACCCAGGAGCCGAACCCTCGCCGACAGCAACCAACGGTCCGGGAAAGGTTTCGTTCCCACTTACTCATTCACTCGCGATTACGGCGGACTGGTAGGCCGCTTCAAGTTGGACTGGTTCTTCGTCAAGCCATTCATCGACAATCCCCTGCGCAAGGGCCAGAGCTACCGCTTTGCTCCGCACTTTCCAGCGACTATGCGCGAATTGAACGAGTCCGTTGAAGATCGCATTTCGGACCATCCGCCCATGACCGTCGATTTGCCGCTAACCGAACCCGCGAAGCTGGCGCGTTGAGGAAAGAGAGGAAAGTTAACCTGAAACCGTGGCGACAATTGCTCGTGAGCGCGACCCCTGCTTGCGCAGGCGCGCCTGGAATCGGGTGGCATCCGGGGCAGCTACACTACTGCACGTGCCTTCTAAGATATTCACAGACAAAGACTTATACAAGAATATCGATTGCATGTGCATATCGAATTGCATACCGGTGTTGCTCTTGCCTTTAGTAATGAGATAACCAAGGCTCAAAAATCCCCTTCCGCAGCCTTCCCGGCGATGATACACTCCGCGTGTCTCCCCCTGTTGACGCCGTTAACAGGCTCCAACTGAAACGAATTCTGTTTTACATGCTGTCTGAATACTGAGTCACGGAGTGCAATCAGCGCCTCGGATCGCACAGTGCATTATCCGAGAAGAGCTGGGCTGGGTTTTGAGTGCGGGCCGGTCTGGTTCTAGTTGCGGGAGTTCAGGCATGAGGAAGGACCGAACTTACCTCGCCGCCCAATTCGCTGCCCAGCATCTTCTTGTCTTCGTCGGCGGCTTGCATCGCAGCGGCACTACGCTGCTAACGCACTGTGTTGGTAAGCATCCGGAAGCCAGCTGTTTTCAAAACACCAACGTCTCTGAAGATGAGGGCCAGCACCTGCAAAACGTCTATCCTCCGGGGATAGCGATAGGCGGGCCGGGACGATTCGGCTTCTCCCCGGAAGCGCATCTGACGGACCAGTCACGGCTGGTGCAGCGGGATACCGGGGCGCGACTCCTTCATGCCTGGAAGCCTTTTTGGGATTGCTCAAGGCGAGTCTTGGTAGAGAAATCGCCTCCTAACCTGGTCAGAGCGAGGTTCCTGCGCGCTGTCTTCCCAAACGCCCGGTTTGTGATGATAGTGCGGCACCCGATCGCCGTGGCAGTAGCCACTCAGAAGTGGTGCAAGACGAGTCTTCTTTCAATGTTGGATCATTGGGTTGTCTGCCACCAGTACTTCTTGCAGGACGCTTCCGAGCTTAGGCATGTTCTGCTGATCCAGTACGAAGAACTCGTATCCAATCCGGCGCCAGTGCTCGAGCGCGTTTTCAAATTCCTCGACCTTCGCCCCATAGACCCTTTGGCCGAAATACGCGGGGGGCTCAACGACCGCTACATCGACCAATGGCAGGCTTTTCAGGAGAACGCTCAAATCAGCCATCGGCTGGCTGAGATCGAGCCTTACGCCAATGCTTTTGGATACAGCGTCATCTCCCCACGCCGTACGGTACCGCCCTCGGAGACCGTGGCCGGCTTATTGCGCGGAGAAGTGATGAGCAGCCCTCTCCTAAACTATCAGCCTCCAAACTGCCAACCTCTGGCGAGCTGAGCACGCGGGCACGCCTTTCGATGGCGCGAGGAAGCCTGGACACTCCCTATCGACCCGAAGAGCACGTCCGCACGATTCCCTGCACGTAGTCGATCTAAATCATCAAGAGTTGAATTGGTGGTGGCAGCGGGAGTTGAACTTGAGGCGTAGAGCGGGCGTGAGTGAAGCGGGAGTCCGCTGCCAAAATCCTGATCGCAGCGAAGGACCCCAGAAGCTTATTGGTGGAGGCGGCGGGAGTCGAACCCGCGTCCGAAAATGTTACTGGTCAAGAGACTACATGCTTATTCGCGTTCATGCCCCAGGCGTTTGGCGCCATTGCTGGCGCTTCCCCCAGGACGTTCGCGGCCCACGCTCAGAACGGACAAGAAACGCTAGCCGCTAGCCTGTGATCTTAACCTCCCCGCCCAGACGTAACGGAGAAGAGCAGCCCTCTGTGTGACGCTCGCTCACCGCCCAAGGGCGAAGCGGTGGAGAGCGGCTGCCTAATTAATTAGGCTGCGTATGCCATTTGTTGATTGGCAATTATCATTTTGC
>Ga0074045_10000467_pt1 | contig 39220 bp, 34 predicted proteins | sample BogForMeECP23OM2_FD_94442 | JGI IMG/M metagenome (GOLD analysis project Ga0074045, IMG submission 94442) | Bog forest soil microbial communities from Calvert Island, British Columbia, Canada - Bog Forest MetaG ECP23OM2 | ecosystem: Environmental > Terrestrial > Soil > Wetlands ...
AGCTTGGGTGTGTCGTTGGCATGAATCTTCTCGGCGGCCGGGCGATCGAGACGGCGCAGCATGCGATGAAGATAGTTAGAGCCGCGGCTGCCGGCACGTTCGCGCAATCGCTCGCGCAATTCTTCGGAGCGTTGCGGGCCGGGGAAGAGTCCTTCGAGCAGGGCACGCAGATAAAGCCCGGTGCCTCCCACGACGATCGGCAAATGGCCTCGGGCTTTGATCTCGCCGAGCACCTGCCGCCCCTGGCGCGCATACTCGCCCGCCGTGATGTGGCTGGTGGGCGCGATGCCGTCGAGCAGATGATGGGGGGCGCGGATTCGTTCGGAAGCGGTCGGCTTTGCGGTGCCAATGTCAAACTCACGGTACATGGCGACCGAATCGCAATTCACGATCTCGCCGTTGAAGTGCTCGGCCACGGCCAGAGAAAGGGCAGTTTTTCCGCTGGCCGTGGGCCCCAGCAGAACCACCAGCAGCGGATCAGGCTGCGGCGACGCCACCGTTAGCGCACGCTCCAGTGGATGGCGTGCCAGTAGCGGATCAGGATGAGGAGGAGCAACAGAAAAGCGACCAGGAGCAGACCGGAGGTTTCCGTGGCGTAGATGGGGTGACGGCGGTGCTTCTGGTCCCCACCGTGGGTAGAGTTTTTCTGGCGTTGAAGGTTCGCCACGCCTTCATTGTACGCCCGGAATGACAGTGTCGTATTGGGTGTTCTGAGCCGGCTGCAGGATTTCTTTAATGTCTGACGCTGTGGTAGAATGTCTGACGTGACGTCTAACCGCATCACTGTGAGGGTTCCCGAGCGCCTTGGAACGCGCCTTCGTAGCCGCTCCCGCGTTAAGGGGCAAACCCCCTCTGACCTGGTACGGGTTGCCTTAGAGAATTACCTGGTTGAAGACAGCAGTGCAGATTCGGCCTACGAACTGGCGAAGGCGGCAGGATTGATTGGTTGCGCCCGACGCGCGCCCAAAGATCTCAGCACGAACCCCCGCCATCTTGAGGGTTTCGGAAAGAGCAGATGACGCGGAGTCCGTTGGACCACACTCTAGTTGACACCGGGCCACTGGTCGCCATTCTTTCCCGCGAAGACGCGCAGCACCAGACCTGCGTGGAAGCGCTCCGCGGAATGGCGGTGCCGCTGCTTTCCTGCTGGCCGGTCATCACCGAAGCGGCATGGCTCTTGCGCCGCTCTCCGCACGCTGTTCAGCAACTTTTGAGCAGCATAGACGGAAATTTCCTTGAATTGATCCCGCTGGCCGGAAGGGAAGCTCAAGCCATTGCTGGGATCATGAAAAAATATGAGAGCATTCGCCCCCAGCTTGCTGATGCCGCCTTGGTGTATCTCGCCGGCAGGGAGCAAATCGAGACAATCTTCACTTTGGATCGGCGGGATTTTTCCGTCTATCGCACCGCCCGGCGACGTCCCTTTCGCATTGTTCCACAGGTGGAGTAACACCCAAGGAAACTCCGAAAACTATTCCAGATCTTCCTTACTGGGGTTATAGAAGAAGGTAAAGCGCAGCGCCAGATACTGTCCGCCGAACTCGCTGGGCAACGGAGGAAACGGATCGGAACCCGTGATGCCGGCCCAAGCCGCGCGATCCAGAGGATCGTCTCCGGAAGTAGCCACCAGCTTCATGCCGGCGACTCTGCCATCCTTAGTAATAGCAAACTCGATGGTCAGCCTACCTTTTTTCCATTGCGCGGATTCCGGAATCGCCGTGTACCAATTCTCGCGCACATCATGGAGCACGCGCTTCAGGTAGGGGCCGAAGTCCACGCCCATGGTGTCGCTGAGCACTTCGAGGTTGCCCAATTGACGGCCATGCGCGCCCGTTCCCAGTCCGAAGTCGCCGCCATTGCCTTGCCCTCCGCCGCCGCGCCGGGCTGCCGCTGCTCGAGTTGCCTCCTGAATCGCCGAACCCGCGGACATGGAACCACCATACTTGCTGAATTCGTTCTGTATGTTCGGCTTCTCCGGGGTCTGCAACTGCGCGATTTGCGGGGGCTGTTGAGCTTGCGGCGCTGGCTGGTTCTGATTCTGTGCAAACCCGCCGGCCGATTGAGCGGGCTGCTGCTGCGCGACCTGCGGGGCACTCGACCCCGGCGCTCCCGGCGGGGGCGTTGCCAGGATCTTGCGCAGTTCTTTAACGTCCAGTTCTGGGTGACGCGTAGTTGCGACGCGGTTCTTGTCGGACGCAATGTTCGCGTTTGGCCGTTGTTGCGGTTTTTGTAGGTCCGTCGGAAGCTCCAGGTACGTCAGATCCTTGCCAGTTGTGAGACTTCTTCTTGCGACCGGCGTGTGCCACGGCAGATATTTTTCGATCCACTCGATCTTTGCCAAAAGTATGATGAGAATTAAGTGGACAATAATGGAGATCCACGCTGCCTCGCGCCGGCGTGAACGAGTAATATCGTCTTGCAACTGGATGAGCAGATGCGGTACTCGGGCATCGTCATCAATATCCTTGTATGCGGTTTCCCACTCCTGGGCATCGTACAGGCCTAGCTGTTCCGGTTGTTGCTTGTCGGGCGGAGCCACCGGATCCTGGAATGGAATTTGCGTGATGGGCATGAACTAGGCTTGTCCGTTAGACAGAAATTCCCTTCGTCATGTTTGTACCCGCCTCTTATCGGATGCCCCAGCGGGCGGGCGCAGCCAAGCTAATTTCATTTTCGCATCTTTCCGGGGATTCTGCTCACTGACAAATGGCGAGGGACTTACGTGTGTAAACATTTGTAAAAGCAGAGGTTGGTGGACAGTTTAAGGCTGCGATTTGGCAAGTCTGCCAAGGCCCACTTTTTTCCCATGCTCGGCGATCACCGCCACAATATCGAGAGCTAGCGCCAGGGAGCGGCGGCCCTCATCCAGTGGCACCATCGGGACGGAGCGCTGGCGCACAGCCTGTAGAAACGACTTCAGTTCCGCGTGCAGGGGTTCTTCGGAAGTTACCGGCGGTTTGCCGATCTTGATCTGTGGATTGACGCTGGGAGTGCCTGCCGCCGCCCCATCTTCGCCGATGGTAAACACCAGCACCTCCTGGCGTCCGTAGTCGACCGACACATACTGCCTGGGCTGGAAGAAGCGCAACTTGCGCACACGTTCCGTAGACACACGGCTGGCGGTGAAGTTGGCCACGCATCCGGATTCAAATTCCAGCCGCACATTGGCGATATCGACTTTGCCGGAAAGAATGGGTAAACCGACGGCGCGCACTTCCTTTACCGGAGAATTCGCGAAGGAGAACACGATGTCCAGATCATGGATCATCAGGTCGAGAACGACGTCCACGTCGAGGGAACGCGGAGTAAAGACGCTCAGGCGATGCACCTCGAAAAACATGGGCTGGGTAAGCAGCGGGATAGTGGCACGAACCGCCGGGTTGAAGCGCTCGAGGTGTCCGGTCTGGGCCACGCGTTTGTGATGGGCTGCCAACTGCACCAACTCCTCCGCCTCTGCCAGGGAGGCGGCCAGCGGCTTTTCGATCAGAACGTCCACTCCCGCTTCCATCAGCGTGCGGGCTACGTCGAGATGATGGATGGTGGGCGCTGCAACCGATGCGGCGCGGATCTCGCTGTGCGTGGTCAGCATCTGGTCGATCGATCCAAACGCCCGGCAGCCAAATTCGCGCGCCACCGCGTCGGCGCGGTCGAGATTGGGGTCGACCACACCCGCCAGCCGGACCGCTTCGCCCTGCTGTTCAAGCTCTTTGTAAACTCGGGCGTGGTTGCGTCCGAAGACGCCCACGCCCACCACAGCGACGAGAATCGGATTTTCAGCTTGCAGCAGGGAACTCCCAGGCGGCCGGTTGCCAGCAGGAACAACAAATTGTAAACGTAAAGCCAGGAAAGAGCATCTGGAATGGGCCGTGGCGCCTGGCCCATAGGTTGGCCCTTATGCACCGCAAAGGGAGAGCTACCTACGATCACCCGAGTCCCGATTGCAAAATTGCCCAATCAGACTTTGGTTTTCTTCAAAATCGCAATCTGCCCAGCATGATAGAGCTCATGCTGCGTGACGCCGTGCAACAGATGATAAAAGTTATACCGCTTCCCGGGAACGCGCTCGTAGAGGCGAGATTCAGGCAGAGCAGAGACCGTTTTCACCAACGCGTCGTGTGTGCGCTTCAGGTGCCGGACGGCTTTGTGCCATGCGGTTTCGCTGAGCTTGGGAACGAGCGGGAAATTATCCGTGCCCGTGGGCTGAGTCTTTTCTCCGGCGAGGCGCTGCAGCGTGGCCTTATCCCAAACGGCGACGTGCAAGACGAGTTCCCAGATGCTGTGAACGTCAGGCAGTGGCCGCGCCGCGGCCGTGGTGGCGTTCACGTCCTTCAGCAATTCAAGCAGAGCGGGACCATGCCAGGCATCGCCTTCAAAGGCGCGGCGAAGCTGATCAGCGATGCGGGCAGTTTCAGAATTGCGGGATTCCGTATCTTTTGATTTCATTAATTGTTCCGCCAATCAAACCGCGTCGGCCACAACTGCGATGCCGGCTGCGTTGGCCACGTCCAGAATCTTGTCGCCATCCAGCAGCAGGCATTTCTCAGCGTCCAGCGCGAGGCAGGTTGCGCCCGCTGCCCGCATCACCTCGATCGTCTTTACTCCAATCACGGGGACATCGAAACGCATATCCTGGTTGGGCTTGACGATCTTTACCACGGTGAGGGCCCGGTCAAGAGTGGAAGCGTCGCCATGGAGTGAAGCCATGATCTGCCCCGCGCGCTCGATGGTGGCGTCGGTGCCCTCCATGGCTTCGACCGAGACGCAGGCGCACTCGGCGATCACGACGGTCTGACCGATGTCATGCCGCGCCAGTTGGCGGGCCACGCCCCGGCCGTAGTCGATGTTCTTTCGCTCGGCCTCGGTGGGCGCGCGACTGGTGAGCACGCCGGACTTTACCAGCAGCGGTTCGAGCAGCCACGTCGAATTCTCGAGAGTAATGCCTTCTTCCGCGAGAACCGTGGCAAGCGCGCCGAGCAGGCTGTCAGTGTTGCGCGTAGCGAGCGAGAGCAGAAGCTTGGCTAGGCGCCAGTCTGGCCGAATCGCGGAAAAAATCTGCTTGTGCTTTACCTGCCCGGCCATCACGGCGCGGGTCACACCTTCGCGCTGAAAAGTTTCGATCAGCTTTGAAAGCTCGCCCAAAGACAGCCAGTGAACTGATGCCGCGCCGCGCGACTCGATCTCAGGAAAAGCTTCTTCCTTGATCGCTACCACAACAACCTCATAACTCGCCGCCCGCGCCGCGTCGAGCACGAGGAGGGGGAATTTGCCGTTGCCCGCGATGAGACCGATGCGCATTTCAGTGGTTAGTGGTTAGTGAATCGTGATCAGTGCCGTTCTTAATAGCCACTAATCACTGACCACAAGCCACTGTTACTTAATGACTCCCCTCTCCGAAGCTTCTATGAAGCGGATCAGCAAGTCCACATCTTCGCCCGAGTCAGGTTCTGACTTCAGCTTCTCCAGTGCTTGGGTCGTGTTCATCTTCGACGCCAACAGAGTCTTGTACGCATGGTGAATCTTGCGGATTCGTTCCTTCGAAAAGCCACGGCGCTCGAGGCCGACTTTATTCATCCCGTACGCGTGAGTGTCGCGAGCGGCCGACGTCATGGAAAACGGCAGCACATCCCGAGTAATCGTCGTTCCGCCGCCAACATAGGAGTGCGCTCCGATACGCACAAACTGATGCACCGGGCAAAGCGCGCCCACCACGGCCCACTCCTCCACAATGACATGACCACCCAGGGTCGCTCCATTTACCAACATGCAGTGGTCGCCGATTACGCTGTCATGTCCGATATGCGCGTATGCCATGATCAGCGTGTGGCTGCCAACTTTGGTGAGCCCACTGCCTTTCACCGTGCCGCGGCTGATAGTCACGCACTCGCGAATCTCGTTGTGGTCGCCGATCTCCAGCCGCGTCGCTTCGCCTCTGTAGGAAACATCCTGTGGAGCCATGCCGATGGCACAGAAAGGGAAGAAAGCATTGTCGGCGCCTATTTTGGTTGGCCCTTCAATGGCGACGTGCGATACCAAATGACAGCCTTCGCCAAGCTCCACATCCGGACCGATCACGCAGTAGGGGCCGATCCTGCATGATGCCGGCACCCTAGCTCGCGGATCGATGATGGCAGTGGGATGAACATTCATGATTCAGTCATGGAATAGTTCGGAGATTACTCATTGTGCGGGATACCGGGTCTCGGTTCATTCCGCAGTCGCGCCGTCGCCATTGTCGGAAATGTCGCCGCGTCCGCGCGAGCTCTCGATGAGCTGGCATGAAACCGTCGCCTCAGCCACGCGTTTTCCGGCAACATAGGCGATACCATGCATTTTGGCCGCGATCATGCGAGGGATGGCGCGCCAGCCCTTCACTTCCACTTCGATCCGCAGTTGATCGCCAGGGCTAACGGGGCGCCGAAATTTCGCGCGCTCGATTCCGGTGAACACCATCACTTTGTCGTTGCGATCTTCCACTTCAGTGAGCAGCAGCGCGCCGCCGGCCTGCGCGATCGCTTCCACAATGAGCACGCCCGGCATGATGGGCAAGCCCGGGAAGTGGCCATTAAAAAAGGGTTCATTGATGGTGACGTTCTTGATGGCCACGATGCTTTCCTTCCGCTTTAGTTCGAGCACGCGGTCAATCAGCAGAAAAGGATAGCGGTGCGGCAAAATTTTCAGGATCTCGTGAATGTCCATCGCCGGTTTGCGTGCGGCTCCGTCGTCGGGCGGCGTGCTCTCAATCATGCATTCATCTCAAACAGCCTGAAGATTATACTGTACCGCGTTGCGTTCGGGCGGGAGTGCTGACCGGGCCCGCGGAGGAGACGTGCGCGGTAAGAAAATAACCGGAACCCCTAAGGATACCCCGCAGGCCGCGTGGGCCGATCGCCTGCGCTATTTCGAGGAGCATCAAGACCGCATGGTTCAGACAGTGCGCGAGCTCGTCGAGATCGAATCGCCCAGCGACAACAAGCAGGCAGTTGACCGCATGGCCACTTTCCTCGCGCCAAAGTTCGAAGCGCTTGGGGGAAGCGCCCGCTTCCATCGCAGCCACGATTTCGGCGACAGTTTGCAGATCGACTTCGGCCAGCGCTCAGGTGTGGGATCGGCCAACCGTCCGCCGGTCTTACTGCTCGGGCATCATGACACGGTTTATCCGCTGGGCACCCTAGCCGGGATGCCGTGCAGGACGGAGAACGGCCGGTTGCAAGGGCCTGGTGTGCTCGACATGAAATCAGGCATTGCGCTCATGCTCCACGCCATTGAAGCCCTGCAGAAATGGCACGGGGGCCTTCCGCGTCCCGTCACCGTTTTCTTGGTTTCCGATGAAGAGGTCGGCAGCCATTCTTCGCGCCAGATCACGGAAGCCCTGGCGAAGCAGTCCGTTGGCGTGCTGGTGCTCGAGCCTGCCGCCGGGCTTCGAGGCGCGGTCAAGACGGCGCGCAAGGGGGTGGGCGAATATACGATTCGCGTGAAAGGTGTCGCGGCGCATGCAGGACTCGATCCCGGCAAAGGACATAGCGCCATACTTGAGCTGGCGCGGCAGATCATGGCGATTTCGAAACTGAACAACCAACGCCAGGGTCTATCGGTAAATGCGGGAATCATTCAGGGCGGGACGCGAACCAATGTGGTTGCTGCTGAAGCCTCGGTTGAGATCGATGTCCGCATCAAGAGAGCAAAGCAGGCTTCCGGAATCGACCGCAAGATTCGCTCCCTCAGACCCTTCGACAAGAAATGCAGGCTTGAGATCACCGGCTGCATCAACCGCCTGCCGATGGAGCGCACGGCTGGGGTGGCGACGCTTTACAAGAAAGCGCGGGAGATTGCCGGCCAGGTTCGATGGGAGTTGACGGAAGCTGCCGTGGGCGGCGGCTCCGACGGAAACTTCACCGCTGGATTGGGCATCCCCACGCTCGATGGCATGGGCGGAGTGGGCGAAGGCGCACATGCGGTTCATGAATTCATCGTGATTTCCGAACTGCCCCGCCGGGCGCTGCTGCTGGCGGGAATGATCGAAAGCATTTGAACTATTCTGCGGGAACCAGAACCAGAAAATAATCCATTTTGTCGCCCTTCACAAAGTCGTACTGGTCGATTAAACGATAGCCTGCCTGCGCGGTTTCACGAAGCACGACGTCGCGGCCCACACCATGGTTCTCTCCATTTCCATTGCGGTCGATGATTCCAACCTTCGCCCCGCGACGTAGCGAGGCTTTCAAGTTTCGCAGAAGAGCGATGGGTTCAGCGACTTCGTGATAGGTCTTCAGCAGCAGCACGCAATCGACGGCATCCGCGGGCAGGAGTGGGTCGTCCTCCTTACCGAGGATCGCCTTCACGTTGTGCAACCGCTCTTTTCGCGCTCGGTCGGTTACATAACGGATGGACTCTGGGTTGATATCCACCGCATATACGACGCCGCCTTCGCCAACGCGGCGCGCTGCTCGTACTGTAAACCAACCCGACCCGGCTCCTATGTCGGCCACCGTCTTTCCCAGCGTGACTCCTAGTACGTCCATAATGCGATTGATCTGCAGGCGTTCGTCACGCCCGGAAGAATCGAAAATAGAGAGGTCCCCGGTATAGGGATCGCTCGTCTTGCGACGCTCTGCCTGCGCTGCGGCAGCCTCAGCCGATCCTTGACCGCCGGCAAACAAGAAGTTTTGGCACGCGAAGAATATGGCTAGTATGAGAGCGCAACGTTTAAAGATCATCCCGGCCTCCGGAGGCTTTTTCTAAGGATAGACTTCAAGGGCATGGCTTGGTGAGCACTCGTCGGTTTTGACTCAGCACTGGGCATGGCCTAGACTTTTGATAAGAGCTAGGCCCGGCCTTTCGCTCGCCCGGACCGGCCCTGGAGGAATTATGGGTGAAGGTCTTTTTCAGCCTTTCCATTTGCTGTTGCTCATAGCGATCGCTCTTCTGGTATTTGGTACCGGCAAGTTCGTCGCGGTCGGCAAAGGCTTAGGCGAAGGCATCCGTAACTTCAAGGCCGCGATGAAGGAATCCGAAGAAAATAAAAAAGATAAGAAAGAGGAAGAGAAGAAGTCTTAACACGCTCGCCGCCGACTGTTCACAGCGCTCCCCGCGCTTGCAGCATGGAATAAACCAACGCCACAGGCAGCCCCACCACATTGCTGTAATCTCCCTCGATGTGTGGGATCCAGCGCGAAGCCAGGCCTTGAATGGCATAGGCTCCGGCTTTGTCCATGGGTTCGGCGGTGGCGACGTAATCGCGGATTTCATCTTCGGACAAGGCACGCATGGTCACAAGCGTGGTCTCGGAAGAAGTAGTGAGCCGTTCGGCCCCGCTGCCAACTGGGCTTACAACGCACACTCCGGTGATGACTGAGTGCGTGCGCCCTGAGAGTAGCCGCAGCATGCGCGCAGCATCATCCGGGTTGCACGGTTTGCCGAGGATAGTGTCACCGACAACGACGATCGTGTCCGCGCCGAGCACAAAACTCCGCGGCTGGCTTCGAGAAACTGCCAGCGCCTTTTCCCGCGCCAGCCGTTCCGCGCAATCTCGTGGCGATTCTCTTTCGAGGGGCGTCTCGTTGATATCAGCGGGTTGCACCGCAAACTGAATCCCGGCATTGCGCAGTATTTCTTGTCGGCGCGGCGAGGCGGAGGCGAGGACGAGCATCAAAGTGAATCCTAGTCGATGCCCACATGCCCGCGCACCGATTCGATCAGCTTCCCCGAATCGTACCCGATGCCATCCTTGAACACCGTCTCCACATTTTCGATGTCCTCAATCTTCGTCGAAGGATCCCCCTTGATCACCACCAAATCCGCCTGCTTGCCAGCGGCGATCGTTCCAATGCGATCCAGCTCCCCCAGGTACTGCGCGCCGTTGTACGTCGCAATATGGATCGCTTCGACCGGGGTGAATCCCGCTTCAACCAGCAACTCTACCTCGCGCTGATCGCCGAAGCCGGCAAGATCGCCACCAATACCCGTGGGGTCTTCGCCAGCCAATAGCAGTCCTCCAGCTTTAACAAATGCCCGTTCGAACTCCTCTTCCATCGCAAACGCCGCCGCCCAGGTGGAAATGTGAAGCTCCCCGGTTTTGGCATCGCGGCCTTGCAGATCGAAAACTACGCGATTCTCCAGATACTGATTGCGCGCCCCCTGAGACAGCGCATCCAAGACACGCCGTTGAAGGGGCGCCTTGTCGGGCACGATTAACTCGAAAACCGGCAGCGTGGAAGTGACCGCGACATGACGCGAAACCAAATCGCGAATCATCTCTTGAATGGGCGCATCGGTTACACGCATTTTGTTGAGCTCGGCCGCCACAGCCGTCATGGATGCGATCGAATTGCTGGGACACTGGTCCGGTTTCTTGCCGGAAAAAAATTCGGTGTCCACCAGAATGCCATGCTCCAGGTCGTCTATGCCCAGAGCGGCGGCTTCGCGGAAGCCGACCGAACAAAGATGTCCTGTGACCTTGATGCCGCGCTTATGAGCGGCGTCGATGGCCGCCTTCAGCACAGATCGCGAAATGAAGTTATAAGCTTTAAAGTTGTCGACCCCGCGATCCGCCCAGAAAGTGACCGTGGCCACAGCTTCTTCGGGAGTTTGCAACTCCGTCATCTGGGGAGCCCACGTGCCCGGGCCCTCCAGGTAAGGACCGGTCACGTGCATGTGAGGTCCGGGAGTCTGCCCGCCATCGATCTGCTTTTTCAGCGCAAGGTCCATGTAGGGCTCCATGCTTCCCGCGGTGCGAATTGTAGTGACTCCACCGGCCAGATACAGGCGGGGAAAGCTGATCGCCATCTCGTGGAAAATGGCATCTCCGGCGGGATAGAACATGTGTTCGTGCATGCCAACCAGGCCGGGGATCACGCTGTAGCCGTGCAAATCGAGCGTCTGCGCATCTTTGGGAACAGTCGCCGACCCGGCGTCAGAAATCGACTCAATCTTTCCGTGGCTGAGGATGATGGTTTGATCCTCTCTTGCCACCGCACCTGTGCCGTCGATGAGCCCCACGTGTGTCAGAGCCACCACGGGAGCGTCCACTTTTATGAACTCGCGAACTTGCGGCGATAGAGTTTGAGCCAAGGCCCCGCCAGCCGCTATCAGAGAGTAAACAAGTACGAGCGCAGGTTTTCGCATAGGTGCCACTACCTCGACTGAGAAAATTCGGGTGGCAGGATTGTAACGGATTCGGAGAGCCTCAGCGAAACTCGAACGTGAGCCCTACTCACCAATCAACTCAATCCGATTGCCAAACGGATCATGAAAGTGGCAGCGCCGTACTCCAGGAATATCCTCAGGCTCGCTGACTTCAATACCCGAGTTTCGTAGTCTCTGCACCAGATCCGCATAGTCAACGCAGAGCAAGGCCGGGTGTGCCTTCTTTGCGGGACGGAAGTCACTTTCCACTCCCAAATGAAGTTGCACACCTCCGCTCGCAAACCAGCATCCGCCTTGCTTGGCGAGTTCAGGAGGTTTAGAGACCTCGGTCATACCGAGCAAACCTGCGTAAAACACGCGAGCTTTCTGTTCCTCGCCGGCAGGCATCGCCAGCTGCACGTGATCGATGACGGTGAATGCTTCGCTCATGCCGCTATGCTAACCGAGAGCCGAGAAACTGAGAACTGCTTCCTGCCTGTTAAAATCAAAGCTAACAGCCCTCAACCTATGGACGCCGCTTTCCTCCGCAACTTTGCGATCATCGCGCATATCGACCACGGTAAATCCACGCTGGCGGACCGCCTGCTGGAGTTGACCGGATCGCTGACCGCGCGCGAGATGCAGGCGCAGGTGCTCGACTCCATGGACCTGGAGCGCGAGCGCGGCATCACCATCAAGGCCCACGCGGTTCGAATGATGTACACCGCGCACGACGGCCAGATTTACCAGCTGAATTTGATCGACACCCCCGGCCACGTCGATTTTTCCTATGAGGTCTCGCGCTCACTGGCCTCCTGTGAAGGCGCCCTGCTGGTGGTCGATGCCTCGCAAGGCGTAGAAGCTCAAACTCTCGCCAATTCATACCTGGCGATCAATCACGGCCTCGAAATCATTCCGGTGATCAACAAGATCGATCTGCAGAGCGCCGACATTCCACGCACCAAAGAAATGATTGAAAGCGCCGTCGGACTGGACGCTTCTGATGCCGTGCTCATCAGCGCCAAGACTGGGCAGGGCGTGCCCGACGTGCTCGAGGCCATTGTGAAACGCGTGCCGCCGCCGAAAGGGAATCCTGACAGCCGGCTGCAGGCATTGATTTTTGACTCCTGGTTCGATGCCTACCGCGGTGTGGTCGTGCTGACCCGCGTGTTTCAGGGCACGCTGCGTAAGGGGCAAAGAATTCGCCTCTGGTCCAATGGCACTACCTTTGACGCGGAAACGCTCGGAGTGCTCACACCCAAGCCAGTGGAGATTGAAGAGCTGAAAGCGGGTGAAGTCGGGTTTCTCATTGCAAACATCAAGAATGTGGCCGATACGAAAATCGGTGACACCATCACCGACGACGCCAACCCAGCCTTCGAAGCGCTGCCCGGCTTTGAGGAGATCAAGCCCATGGTGTTCGCCGGCCTCTACACCGTGGACGCGCACGAGCACACCCGATTGCGCGAGGCGCTGGAGAAACTTCGGCTGAACGACTCCTCCTTTTTCTTTGAGCCGGAGAGTTCGGTGGCACTGGGTTTTGGTTTCCGCTGTGGCTTTCTCGGCCTGTTGCACATGGAAATTATCCAGGAGCGCCTGGAGCGCGAATTTGCCCTCGAACTCATCACCACTGCGCCCGGCGTGCGCTACAAGATCACCAAGACGGACGGTCAACTGATCGAGGTGGATAATCCCTCGCGCTGGCCCGACCCCAGCGAGATCGACAAAGTTGAGGAGCCGGTAATTCTAGCGACGATTCTAACCAACGAAGAATATGTCGGGGGGATTCTTAAGCTGGTCGAGGAAAAGCGCGGCAAGCAGAAGACGTTCGAGTACGTGAGCTCGTCGCGTGTGATGTTGCACTATGAGTTACCGTTGAATGAAATCGTGCTCGACTTCTATGACCGTCTGAAGTCGGTTTCTCGCGGCTACGCTTCGCTGGATTATCACCTCGCCGACTATTGGGAGTCGCCCATGGTGAAGCTCGACATCCTGGTCGCTGGCGAACCCGTAGATGCGCTCTCGATTATCGTGCACCGCGATTTCGCCTACGAGCGAGGCAAAGCGTTGGTCTCCAAGATGAGGGAGTTGATTCCGCGGCAAATGTTTGAGGTGGCGATCCAGGCTTCGATCGGCGCAAAAATCATTGCCCGTGAAACCGTTCACGCCATCCGCAAGAACGTGATCGCCAAGTGCTACGGCGGCGATATTTCGCGCAAACGCAAGCTGCTCGAAAAGCAGAAAGAGGGCAAGAAACGCATGAAGCGCATTGGCCGCGTTGACATCCCCCAGGAAGCCTTTTTGGCCGTGCTGAAGGTCGGCGAGGGGAGCGATTAGACCGTTTGAGTTGGCGTTTCGGCGGCCGACTGTGCTCGAAAGGGCCGTCTTTACCCTGCGTTCGGGGGAATCGACTCAAACGCCCGAAAGCGCCAAATGTGCAAAACCCCGTTTTCAGAATTGGGTGCAATTTTGTTGATCTTTGCAGTGTTAATGCCCAGTGAATTGCCTAACTGGTTATCACTCATGGCCTTAGGCGAAGGTGAACTCGGTCGGGTAAGGTAGGTCACAATGCTTTACCCTTAGACATTTTTCTCTCCGGCAGCAATTCCACAAGCTTTTCCACAGCGAACGGCGAAGGGGCAACCCAAAGTGGCTAAGGCAGTTAACAGCACAAGCTACAGGAACTCCTGTATCCGGGTGACTTACTCTTCCGGCGCCAGTCCGCCTTCCACCATCGTCTCGAATCTGGTGCAGTTCTTTCGGAAGGCCAGCATGAGTCTTCCCGTCGGTCCGTTGCGCTGCTTGGATATGATGATTTCAGCCTTGCCCTGCAAGTCGGGATCGTCCTGCTTGTAGACCTCTTCGCGGAAGATGAACATCACCAGATCGGCGTCCTGCTCGATCGATCCCGACTCGCGCAGATCGGAAAGTTGTGGACGATGGTCGCCGCCGCGGCTCTCCGGAGCGCGGCTCAATTGCGAGAGCGCGATCACGGGCACGCTCAGTTCCTTGGCGAGCGCCTTCAGCCCGCGCGAAATCGCGGATACTTCCTGAGTGCGATTTTCGTAGCGCTTGCTGCCGCCCGACATCAACTGAAGGTAATCCACGATGATCAGATCGAGTTTGCCCTGCGACTGTTTCAGGCGGCGCGCCTTGGCGCGCATCTCGCTCAGCGTGATGCCGGCAGTGTCATCGATGTAGATGGGCGCGTGGGCCAACTGCTCCAGCGCTCGCGACAGCTTGCGAGTGTCATCCTGAAAGAAGGTGCCGGTCCGCATCTTGTGCGCATCCACTTCTGCAGTTGAAGAGAGCAGCCGCAACAGCAGCGTCTCGCGCGACATTTCCAGAGAAAACACCCCCACCACGTGCTGGTCCTTAATCGCGGCGTTCTCGGCGATGTTCATAGCGAACGCCGTTTTGCCCATCGAAGGCCGAGCTGCAATGATCACTAGGTCCGAGCGCTGGAGACCGCTGGTCATCTCGTCAAGATTTTCGTAGTGTGTGGCCAGTCCGGTGATGCGCTGGCCCCGTTGCAAAAGAGCGTCGACGGAACCGAACGACTCGCGGACAATCTCCTGTACTCCCATAAACCCGCGTCCGATGCGCTTCTCCGAGAGCTGGAAGATCGCGGCCTCGGCGTCGCCCAGCACTTCCTCGGCGGCATCGGACTGATCGGCGGCGCGTGCAATCGCGGTGTTCGCCGCATGGATCAGCCCGCGCAGCAGTGCCTTGTCGCGGACGATCTTGACGTAGTGCTCGATGCTCGGCCGGTCGGGAACACCATCCAGCAGACTCGAAACGTAGCCTACGTCACCGATTGCCTGGAGATCTTTGTGGCGATCGAGCTCCTCGATCAACGTGATCATGTCGATCGGACGCGACGACTCCGCCAGGTCGACCATGCGACCGTAAATACGCCGGTGCGAGTCGAGAGAAAAATCTTCGATCCGCAGATGCTCCGCCGCCTGGTTGAAGGCAAAGTTATCGAGCAGGATCGCGCCCAGAATCGAGCGCTCGGCTTCTACGTTCGCGGGAAGAGTGCTGATGTGGTAGTCGGTAGTTGCCATTCGCACGCACCAAGCCCCTTGCCTGGCAGCGCTTGGCGCTAGGCGAACATAGGGCGAATATTAACTTTATTTCGAATCTCCGGCCTTTGTAAAGACCGACCGCACGCCGTTGACCCTGGAGTGAGCTTAATCAGGACCACGTTGTTGACCTAGGTTAGCGCATAAGAAGGAGACCTGGAAACGAAAGCGGTCGAGCAACGACGATAAGCTGTGCAGAACTAAATTTTTCTGTGGAAGGGCTTACTAAAACGAGCGTTTATTTTTTTCTGTCATTGAAGGCAACAGTAAGAGCTAAAAACTGGACCACAAATCATCGGGCAGTAAACAGTACAACCCCGACCTCGCCAAGAACGGGGTCGGCAACTCTCTCGATTGCATTGGAAGGATATTGCAAAGCGAGACTCGCGGTGAGAGCGTTGTAACGGCCGTTGCCAGGTCTTCCCCACACCACGATTGCATCCGGAGTCGCTTGCCTGACGTCTGCCAGCAGAAGTTCGAGCTCGTTGGGACCAGGCAGCGAGTCCATTGTCGCAATCAGCCTTGCTCCACCGAAGTAGGCGGCTTGGTAGCCCGCCTCCCAGCCAACTCCGTGCTCTGGGAAGGGGCCGCAGCCGATGCTTACCAGCCTCTCCGATCGCTCGCGCCTTTTCAAGATGGCCCCCGCCTCGTAGCCGGCGACATGAAAGTCTCGCGTTTGGACGCGAAACGGGGAGGACGGATAGACGAGAGACACCGCTACGCTCAGAACGACTAGAGCAATGCTAACTTTTCGCCAACCGGCGTGATTAAATCCCGCGTCCGCGACCAGAAAATGTGAGCCAACGGCAATAATCAATGGGATCAAGGGATAGAGATAGCGACCGTCGAAGGCCAGCATCGAGTACGCAACCACCATGCTCAAAGCGCTCGTTGCGATGACTGCGGCCAATCGCCATTCAACAGGATATAGATGTTTCTTACGAATGAGTATCGCAACGCAGGTGGTAAACGCGAGTAGGACTCCCGGCGTCACGACAATCGTCAGTTCTTTCAATGCCTTGGGCAAATTGATTTGTTCGGTGAGGAGTACTCTCGGAACAGCGCGCCCCAGAGCCACGTGATAGGTCCACGCCCAGGACCCGGGCGGCATCGGATCAGCCACGACGTACTCATCGAGCTCTTTAGTCGTATCTCTTAGGAGTGCGTAAGTCTTTTCGCGATGATCTGCATACTCGCGCACGGTCCATTGCAGAAAATTCGCTTTGAACTGGCTGCCCGTTGTGTATACCCCATACTTCGAGTGCAGCACAGCCGACCACGCGCCTGCCACGATCAAGGGAATCAACGCCGCGAGCGCAAGCCTCGTCACCCGCGGTTTCCAAGGTCTATCTGACAGCAGCAAAGCAACCAGCGTGCAACATGCCAGCCAGGGTAGAGCGAATGCTTTTGCGAGAAATGCAAGGCTGTGAATGCCTCCGAGTAAGAGCCAGTCTTTCAGACTGTCAGTGCGCATACACCGCAGGAGGACGATGAAGTAGACCAAAACCAGCGCAGCGAATAAAAAATCAGGAGTAACGAACGCGACCGCCAGAAGGGAGACGCCCCGGCCGAGCGTAAAGAGCAAAACCGCTAGAGCAGCGACCACCCGCGAACGCCACAGTCGCAAGGCGAACGCATGGAGCAATACCACACAGAGCAGATAACTGCCGATGCTGACGAGCTTACCAATATGCAGGAAGTCTGTGCTGGCGACAGAGGCGGCCGCGATCAGCCAGGAGACTAGCGGACTCCGAAAAGCATTGATTGCCGAATGGAAATTGCCTTCATGAATGTGGCGTGCGATGCCGGCGTACGCCATGCCATCGAAATCAATCTGGTTGATGCACTTGGAGGCAAACCAGATGAGTTGGAGAATACATAAAAGCGCCGCACCCGTGAGGAGTAACGTCGAGACCTCGATCTCTGAACCGGGTCCAGCCTTTGACTTCAAATGCATTGTCAGGTGATTGAATCGCTTTAGTTTGAAAGAGGTAGTTGAATCGTTTTGCCGGTCTGGGCGGACACCCGTGCCGCCTCCAGAATCTCGGACGCGGTTACATTGTTCTTCAGAGAGGACAGACTATCTCCTTCCTGGATTTCGCCATCTAAGACCGCAGCCAGATAGTGCATCGGATCATCGTAGGGGGCAGCAAGTGAAGGTCCTTTCGTCGTCTGGCCATCGGGCTCGCCTGCTTTTCGAACTTCGATCCTCTCCGAGTCGATCGCCTTCGCATAGCCAGTTCGACCGTAAACATCCATCTGCTTCACCGCGAATGGCCAATTCCAGGAGGCCTGAACAATCGCGACCGAGTTCTTATAGTTGAGGACGATGTCCGTTTCATCGTCCACCTCGGGATATAGATCCGGCTGCATCTGCTTGGTCACTGCTGTCACGGACACGGGAGCCTCGCCATCCATCAGCCAGGTCATAAGGTTCGCTCCATAGCACCCGAAATCGAACAGAGCTCCGCCGCCATTCTGCTTCGGATCACCCAAGAAGGAGATGAACTCAGGTCCGATCGTGCCGATCAGCTTGGGTCCTCGATGGCCGTCGCGAAACACGGCCTTTACGATGGGTCCGAGAGCACCCTGCTTCAGCAGATCGAACGCCTCGGTATTGCTGGAATACCAGGTTGTTTCCAGGTTGACGAGTACGTGAATCTTGCCCCGCAGCGCGGCATCCTGAATTGCGAGCGCATCTCTGTAACTGGTCGCCAGAGGCTTCTCCACCATTACGTGGACGCCCAATGCAGCGCATTCTTCCACCACTCGCCTGTGTTCGCTCGGAGCCGTGTAAACCAGAACTGCCAGAGGATGAACTTGCGAGACCATCTCCCGCACGCTGCCATAGTGCATGCTCGCAGGTAGATGGTGGCGCTGCGCGTAGGAGTCGAAGAGTTTTTGGTCGGGCTCGACAATGCCGACGATCTGAACGTCGGAGCGATTGAGAAATCCGCCCGCAGGCGCGAGCGAGCCTCCCCTCAGAGCGAACTCGATGTGACCGTGAACCAAACCCACAATGCCCACCTTCATGGGAGAAGCAGCGGGGGCGGCCACTCCGGATTTCGCGGTAACAGCAAGAAAAACGATCACCAGTATCAAGACTTTCTTCATGGCGCTCCTCTTCAACCACGCAGTGAACGCATAATGTGAACCACTACTCAGCGGCCTTGCTTGCCAAGGTTTCCACTACCGCAATGTTTTGCATCAGATCGGCCGGCAGGCCGTGCCGCTCCTGCAGATACGATGGGCTGTTGTAGCTGATCCAAACCTCTCCCTGGCCATCCTCCCAGATCAAAATCTTCAGAGGGAGGTCGATGGCGCTGCTGGGCGCTGCCAACATCAGGGGAGTGCCTGCTTTCGGGTTGCCGAAGATCAACAGCTTGGTGGGCCGCATCTTCATGCCTACTTTTTCTGCTTCCCCACTGTGGTCGATCAGGGCAAACAACGCGACTCCTTTCGATTGCAGAATAGTCTTGAGTCTGTCAGCGGTCTGCTCGACCGAGTGATTGCTTGCTTTGTCGATGATTCCCTTGTTCGTGGCTGAGGTCATGTTTGCAGGTGTCACAGATACCCCCTCATCGTTTTCCGGATGCAACCTCGCCTTCACGCGGCTGGCTTCGCCACTGGTGGCGTTCCTGCAGATGCCGTGAATGCAGTCCTTAAGCTGGTTGACTTCCAGGCTTCCTGGCTCCAGCTAGCGCCGCTTGCGCAGGCTGCGTCCTTTTGGGCCGCTGTTCACGTCTGGGACTTCTTCACCGAGAGCGGTAGCTAAATCGATTTGATGATCCTGCTCCTGCATGAGGATCTGTCGAATTTGTTCTGCCATTGCGTACTCTCCCAGTGCTTCACATTGCCGGATGCGATCGCGGTAATTGCGAATAGTTTCATTTTCATTATCGAGATCGTAGCGGAGCATGTCTTTCGCTTTTTTCGATGTGCGTACCGGCTTGGGAGTGACCACTGGCATTTTGCCGAGATAGTCAATCTGCCGCGAAAGGATCAGAGCATGATCCAGCTCCTGCTTAGCGTGGATTTCGAGCTGGGCGGCAATGTCCATGTACTGGGCCCCGCTCAGCACCTGAGAATAGACGACGTAAGCGATGATGGCTTGATATTCGCGGGAAAGGTCTTCGTTCAACAGCTCCGCGAGGCGGTCGCGGGAAATTTCGTTTTGGTTGGCGGTGGACTTAGGTTCAGCCATCTGATTCCTCCTTTAAATTGAAAACCAGACTATTCTAGTGCCAAAGTCGCCCGCACTGTTCTTCTACCGCGGGTGCGATGCTGCTTCTTCGATCAGAGCTGCAAGCTCTTTTGGCCTATTTTGAGGCCGCAGCTGCTACTTCTACCTGATGGAGCATTTCGTCAAGGTCGGTCCGGAGAAAATAGCGTCCCGACAGCACTACAGCGCGAATCTTGCGGGTGTTGTGAATGTCGTCGAGTGGGTTGGCATCCAGCAACACCAGGTCTGCAATTTTGCCAGTTTCGATGGTGCCCACTTCGGAAAGCTTGCCAAGAAACTGTGCGGGATTCCTGGTCGCGGTTTGCAGCGCCTCCATGGGAGTGAGTCCGGCCTGGACGAACCGCGCTAACTCCTCGTGCAAGCTGAACCCGGGAAAGACATGCACCCCTGCGGCGGTGTCCGTGCCAGCCATGAACGGCACTCCGGCGCGATGCATCGCCAGCGTCATTTCCAACTCCATCTGCACGAATCGCTTGCGCACCGGAAGAGGGTCGGTATCCATATCCTTGACTATGTCGCGCGTAAACATGGGCCAGGTGCGATTTTTCCAGGCAGCCGGTGCGTACTTGGTGAGGGGATCGTGGCTCAGGTCGATATCGTCCACCAGCCACTGACCGCGTTCCCACACCAGCGTGGGCACTTGCCAGGTTTGATTCTTCGCCATCAGCGCGATGAGAGTCTTAGCTCTTGCCGGATCGTAAGTGGCAACGTTGCGGCCCAGGCTCTTGGGTCCTTTCAGCAGTTGGTCTTCGATCGTGGAGCATCCTTCAAAGATGCCGGTGAAATGCTCGATGCTCTTTTGTCCGGCATTGGAAGCTTCGGAAGCACGGACCGCGTCGGGCACATGACCAACGAAGGTGATGCCGAGCTTTTTTGCCTGGTCCGCGGCGGCGAAGTACCCGTCGCGCGGAATCAGCGATTGAATCTTGATGAAATCGACACCCTGATTCTTAAGATCATCGACGACCTTGCGCCCGTCGGCGGCGTTCGACACGGGCGCGGAGCTGGGAAAGCGGGGCACGGGTCCATCGAGCATGGGTCCGGCAATCACCATGCGCGGACCGAGAAGCGTTCCGGCTGCGATCTGCGATCGCCATATCCTCAGCACATCAAGATCGCCGCCCATGTCGCGCACACCTGTGACTCCGTTGGCCACAAACAGGGGCAGAGTGATCTTCTCATCTCTGGGGAGCCAGTCGCCGAACACAGTGTGCACGTGCATATCCCAAAGACCAGGAATCAGGAACTTGCCTTGCGCATCGACGACCCGCGCGTCTGCAGGAATCTGTGCGTGACCGCTCTTTGCAACTTGGACAATGCGTTGCCCGCGGATGATTACAGTCATGTCTGGTTGAGCGGGCGATCCGGTCGCGTCAATTATGTTGACATGGGTGAATGCAATCGCTGAATCCGCCGCCGCCGCCGCCGCCGTTGGAACTGCGAGGCTGCCGATGATCACAGTCACAGTCAGAAGCAGCTTGTGCATGAGCAATCCTCCGCCTTCCCAGGGGTCGGGCTGGTCGTTCGCTGCGAGGGCGAAAGTCTACTATAAGCACGGAAGGGCGGCTGCGATATAGTGTTCGCATCGACGATGCCACGCTTACCGATTGTTCGATTACTCGCTCTCCTTCTGTTTTGCGGCCTCGGGGAGACTCTTGCACAGGCTGGCTCTTACCAATATTTCCGGATGGGTAACAAGGAAGACGTCAAAACCAGGCCTACCGCCGGTACTGCCATGATGGGCGGGGGCAGCGACCTTGATGAGGCGTTTCGCTGGCTCTGCCGCAAGGGGGATGGCGGCGACTTTCTGGTTCTGCGCGCGACCGGCGATGAAAGCTACAACCCGTACGTGAACGGGCTGTGCAAGATGAATTCGGTGGCGACGCTCATCATTCCGGACCGGCAATCGGCGGAAGACCCTGTTGTGGCGAAGATTATCCGCGACGCCGAAGTGATATTTATTGCGGGCGGAGATCAATCGAACTACATTCGCGCGTGGCAGGGCACATCGGTCGAGGAGACGATCAACGCCGACATTGCCGCGGGCAAGCCGATTGGAGGCACAAGTGCCGGTCTGGCAGTCATGGGAGAATTCGTCTATGGCTGTTTGAAGGACAAGCCGGACGACAAAGATCTGGCTTCCACCGACGTTTTGCCAAATCCTTATTTTGAGCGGGTGACGCTGGTGCGGGAGTTCCTGAAGATTCCGCACATGGGGAATCTGCTGACCGATTCGCACTTTGCCAAGCGCGATCGAATGGGGCGAACTCTGGGTTTTCTGGCGCGAATCATGAAAGACGGATGGTCGACGTCCCCTCGCGAAGTGGCGATCGATCAGAAATCGGCGGTACTCGTGGAGGCGGACGGGAGAGCGACGGTGGTGGGAAGCGGGAAAGGGGCGTACTTCTTGCGTCCCGCAGAGGCGCCCAAGGTCTGCAAAAAGGACGTGCCTCTAACCTTCGGAAACGTGACTGTCTACCGGGTCGGGAAGGGTGGTCACTTTGACTTCGACTCATGGAAAGGCGACGGCGGTACGGCCTACTCGCTTTCCGTGGACACCGGCAGGATTCTGAGCACGCAGCCTGGTGGGTCGATTTACTAAACCTGCTCTTTCCTGTCTCACTCAACCGTCCAGGTTTCGCAGAGTGTGTTGACTTCGAACCAAGTGTCTGACAGACTTCCCGTGCTCGATGTTGAACCCGGTGGAAGCAACCCATGAGCAGGTCCTTTTCTTTTTCTTTCGCGCGGTTCGGTGCGGCAGGGATTTTCTTTCTGGTCGAGGCCGGCACGTTGGCGTCTGGCCTGTAGTCTCCCTTCTCGGCTGATTGCCTTCAGAGACCTCCAAACTTCGCACTCATTGAAGATTGGAAGGAAAAGGAGATGGTTATGCGACTTCGATTTCTCGCCTTCACGCTGCTGGCAACTCTTATCTGTGTTTTCTCTCTCAATGCCCAGACTTCGCAGGGCCGCATCCTGGGAACGGTAACTGATTCCTCAGGTGCGGTTGTAGTCTCGGCCAAAGTCATGGTCACCAACACGGCCACAGGTGTGAGCCGCTTCTTGCAAACCAACAGCGCCGGTGAATATGTTGCGCCGTCGCTCGACCCGGGACCCTACACCATAACCGCGGAAGCCGCGGGCTTCAGAAAGGCGGTGAGCACCCCCGTCATGCTGGAGGTGTCGCGCGAGGTGAGGGTCGATTTGAAGCTGCGGCCGGGGGCGATCAACGAAACCATGGAAGTGACGGCGGAAGCTGCTTTAGCCGACACCTCAGACACCACGCTCAACGGAGTTCTTTCGAACCAGGCGATCAACGAATTGCCCCTGCAAGGGCGGGACTTCCAGAATCTTCTCCCGCTCCATCCGGGGGTGCAGCGCACGCCGGGCGGCGGATTTCACTCCGTGACTTCGAATGGCAACCGCCCCGACGACAACAATTTTTACATCGATGGCGCCGACGATAATGACGCCTACTACGGCGAAACTGTGGTCAACGACGCGGGCATCTCAGGCACTCCCGCAAGTTTCCTGCCGCTCGACTCGATCCAGGAGTTCAACACCCAGGAAGGCCCCGGCGCGGATTATGGCGTGAAGCCGGGCGTGGTCGTAAACATGGGCATCAAGTCGGGAACGAATGCCGTGCACGGCACTGCGTATTACTTCACGCGGAACAGCGCAGTCGACGCTCGCAATTACTTCGATCCGGCGCCAAGCCCGGTGTCTGCGTTAATCCTGCACCAGTTCGGGGCCTCGGTCGGTGGCCCGATCAAAAAAGACAAGTGGTTTTACTTCTTTAACTACGAAGGGATTCGCGACAAGGTGGGCAATCCCGGAGTGACCGACAGTCCGGTGACAGTATCGCTGGCCAGCCAGTTGGGTGCAATCGCTGATTCGTCGGGCAACCCCATCTCGGCAACCTACAGTCTTCCGGATGCGATCACTTATTGCCAGCAGCAATTAGGCCTGCAATTGATTGGGCCCTGCACGGTCAGTCCCCTGAGCCTGAAACTAGCTCAACTGTTTTTGCCGAATCCCGGGCTGACTCTCAAGGGCCTGAGCGATCCTGGCGCCATCAACTTCGATTTCAACAACGTGAACCGGGGTGACAACCTGGTGGCTAAGACGGACTACGCGCTGAATGATCACGAGCACTTGAGCGCCAGTTTCATCTACGCCAACACGAACCAGACGGAAGAAGACACCGTTCCGCTGCGTCCCGAGTGGCTCTCCACGACCAGCCCGACGACGCAGGTTTTCGGCGTGAACTGGACGCACGTGCCCAATTCGCGTTGGGTCAACGATGCGCGCTTCAGCTACAACCGCTTTAACGAAGCCATCTTCCCGGTAGACCACAATGTCAACCCCAAGACCTACGGTCTGAACACCGGCGTGACCGATCCCCGACTCTTCGGCTTCCCCAGAATCAACCCGGGATCGGACGAGTTCAACTACATGGGGGGAAACTCAAGCTGGCCGCTCGAGACCACCCCAAGCGCGACCTATCACGTTTCCGACACAGTTTCTTACACAAAAGGAAAGCATTCCATCCAGTTTGGCGGCGAATACCGCGATGGAAATGTGAATTATTTCCGCGCGGGATATGGTCGGGGCAGAGTGTATTTCGACGACCTGACCAATTTCATCGCCGGTCAACCCTCCAGCTGGCGGTTCTTGTATGGCGATCCCGCCCGCAACGTCAGCCAGAAGGCAATGGGATTTTTTGCGCAGGATTCATTTCGGGCCACGTCGCGGGTGACGGTGAATGTGGGGGTGCGCTACGACATTTCTTATCCCATCAAAGATTCGCGTGATCTGCTCGCCAACTATTCGCCGACGCAGGGGATTGTGCAGGTAGGCAAAGGCATCAGCCAGCCTTATCCCACGAACTACAACAACATCTCGCCCCGTCTGGGTGTGGCCTGGGATGCAAGAGGCAACGGAAAAACCATCGTTCGCGCGGCCGGTGGTCTGGTTTTCGAGCAGCCATCGATTCGCACATTTATGTTTAACGGCGGTGGACTGAACTTGAACCCGAGTGGCATTCAATCTTTCGACCTAAACGGGAACCCGCTGCCAATTAAGGGAACTATCAATTCGTTTCTTGTCGAATCGACCGATACCACGCAGATCAACTGGACGGAGGCTGGGCCGATTTTTCCGCCGTCGGCCGCGGCTTCTTGCACTGTGTCGCTCCAATGCAACGTGTTCGCGACGGACCAGCACCTGAAGACGCCCTACGTTTTGAATTGGAACCTGAACGTCCAACAGGAAGTGGCGCCGCAGACCCTGCTGCAAATTGCCTACGTGGCGCAGCATGGTGTGAAACTGTACAGCGTCGCCGACATTAACCAGGTCAACCCTGCGCTGGATGACGGAACGGAAACGGTTGGCCGGCCACTTGTGACCAATTGTCCGGTCTCGGCTTTGGGAGGACTCGGCACCGGCGGCCCTTGCTTTCCATACATTGGGTTCCTTGATCAGTTGGGTAACCGCTCGAGCTCGAGCTTTAACTCGCTGCAGGTCACGCTGACCAAAAGATTTTCGCACGGGCTGTACCTCCTGGCGGGCTATACCTGGGCCCACGCCATCGACACCGCCACCAGCAATCTTGCGGGCGTGCCGCCCAACAGTTTGAATTACAACGCGGAACGCGGCAACGGAGACTACGACATCCGCAACCGCTTCACTCTGTCGGCCACCTACGCCCTGCCATCGAAAAAGACGCGGGGACAAATGCTGGAAGGCTGGGAGGTGTCGAGTGTCGTCATGCTGGAAGGCGGCGAGCCTTTTACTCTGGGCGACTTCAATGACGACATCAGCCTGACTGGCGAGTTCAACGACCGCTGGAATATGACGGGGCCGGCTAGCAACATTCACTGGTCGGCACTAAATTCGATTCCTTATATAGACCCCAATGCGGACACCTCTCCGTTTAATTACAACTCAAATGGCGACGTAGTAAGTGGCGCTACTCCCGCAGCCCAGTTGTGTGTCAATCAGGCTTACGCTACGGGCGGTGTTGCTGCGGCTGATCAACTCGGTGCCAACGGGGGCGATCTCGGCTGTTACGTCTCAGGGAACACCGTGATTACCCCTCCGGTCTACGGTTCACAAGGCAACATGGGCCGCAACATCTTCCGTGGACCTTCGTTCAAGAACTGGGATGCTTCCATCTCAAAGGTTTGGAGGCTGCACGAGAATGTGAGGCTGCAGCTGCGCGGAGAATTCTTCAACATTCTGAACCACTCCAATTTTGACGTGTTCAGCATGAATACAGATTTATCCGCACCCGACACGGTCGGGACAGTAATTTTTACCCCCGATGTGGCAGCTTCGAATCCAGTGATCGGGTCGGGCGGTTCGCGTCACATTCAATTAGCGGCAAAGATTATTTGGTAAAGAAACCCTGGCGACCTTCAAGACCTCGAGCTCGTGATTTGGGCAAAGACAGAAGAATTTTTGCTGGCCCGGTCCGGCGCATGGTGGTGCAATCAAAATCGTAAATCGCCCCACAGATGAGACAAACCTGGTAGTCCTGGCCCCGAAGCCCGGTATGTGGCCAGGAAAATTGGTGACGGCAAAACATTTCCAGTAGTCGTGAAAACCATGATGTTGTCATGCGGTTTTATCCCCTGCATTGATGACGATAAGGTGATCTGAGGGTACCTCAGAATTCCCCGTGCCTTCCCTGTTTTTAGTTCATGCAACGCGGGTTTATGGACAGCGCCTGGTCTGATTACCCTGGGATCGCTAGTTTCAATCGGCAGTTTCAAAGCAGCCTGCAGCGCGTGCCACAATAGAGACCAGCCTGGCGGGATGGCAACCGGAAGCTCCCTGGCTGGCGGCAAGCTGGCGCCGGCGGGCGTCCGCTACGAAGAGTAGCGCTTAGCCGTCATTTTGACCGGAGAATGTTGGCCTGCGTCGTCGGCCGGAGCTTGCAGGAACTGCTCGCCAAGAGTTCTTAGCAGAGAGTTCAGACCACCAGCGAACGAGCGCCGCCACCGCTCCACAGATTGCTGGGCGAGTTCTTCCATGCCGCGCTCGAAAGATTGCAGAGTCTCAGCGACCTGGATTTTCATAGATCCAGAGGCCGAGCCTTCAATCTCTTTCTGAATAATTTTCAGGTTTGCGCTTGCCTCATCGAGTTGATGTCCCAGTTGTTCGGCATTGCGTGTGCCCAGTTCGTTCAGAGCCACCTCCAGCGCGGCTTCCAGCTGGCCGCGTGCGGTACGCACTGTGTCGCTTGCCAGACGCGACATGCGCTGGTCCAGTCCCGACTCTAGATGGTGTGCCGATTCGCTCAGAGCCGCCATGCGGCGGTCGAGATCCGCGATTTGTTCCTGCAGCCGGGAAGATTCCGAGGTGACTGCGACTCGAACTTGCTCCAATTCGCGGCTCCGCACATCGTGCTCCTGTCCCAGGTTGCTTTCCATAACCAGTAGCAGATCCTCGCTCAATTTCTTCAGACGGGTGCCGGCATCCACGACCTCCTGGTGAATTTCTCCTATTCCACGATTCAAATGCTCCTTAATATTCTGACCAACATCCGATGAGAGGCCGTGCATCTTCTTTTGCACAGTTCCCAGTTCCATTGTGACTTGCTGCCGAAATTCGTCGTGGGTTTCTCTCGTCTTCTGGTCGATGGCCGTTTTCGCTGCTTCCAATACTTGTTCAGATTGCTCCCGTGCCTGCTTCACGACTTGTGGCTCCAGGTAGTTTTTCAGCCGTAGTTCCAACTGCTGTTCAAGTTCCGGAGGAATTTGCGACAACGACACTTCAAATCGGCTCCGCTTGGCCCCTTGCGCCAGCTTTTCCCTGAGTTCCGTGACCTCAGCCTGAATAGGATGAACAAGTTCAGCAAGCACTGTCTTAAGATGGTCGTCTGAAAGTTGCTTTCGTATTCTGTCGAGGGCGATTTTTACCGAGGCTGCGGCCTGATCTGGCGGCATCACCTGCATCTTGTTGGGCGGAAACTTCGGTGTGATCTTCTCCTCGGGCGCCGGCAATTGCGCCCAGTCTTTCGGACAACCCTTCAACCCCCAGAAATTTTCCGGCCGCTCAAACCGCGTGCCCAGTCTCCAACCCTGCTCCGACCCGATGGGCTGGCAGTAAACCACCTGTGCCGTCGTCTCTCGACCCTCCTGGCTGTGAAAGTGCAACGGAACCCCGGCATCCAGCTTGGTGGGAGACCGCATCGCACAACCATGAGCGCTCACCACCATGGTCTCGCAGACTTCAGAGAACTGAGCTCCCGGCTCTAAGCTGGTGACCAGTATTGGGAGTGCGATCGGCACCCTCGAGCTGCGTCGTAAAGTAGGGACATTCGTATTGTGCATAGTCTCTTCCTTGTCACGAGGAGTAGGAACCGCTCGGCCCGATAAACGGCCGGAGCGCTGTATACCAACTACGTTACCCCCAAGTGGTTATCGAGTCTTGACTCCGTAGTCCCTTTACGGGAATGTTCGACGGGACACCGCCTTTCGTAACCGCGAATGCACGGCAAACTCAGAAGGATGCAGCAATGCCCACTCGTCAATGTGGCATGCGGTTCGGGTAAGCTCGGGCTCCGGGCCACACGGCGGCCGATTCGCGCCTGCGGCTTGACTGCTGCCCCGCCAGCTGACTATTATTCTCCGCCAGGTCACTATGAGTCCCTGCCTCCGATTCTGTTGGCCCTGCAGTCGCCGCTAAACGCGAACTCTGCGTTGGCGGCTTGTTTGTTAAGACTCCGACCCATAATCGCGCTAATCACAAGGTCATCACCTTCGACAGCGCTAACCGTTCATCAACTCTTCAGCCCAGGAGCCGCTATGAGCAACGTTCTTCAGGAAGTACTTGCTGCCAACCAGGGATACGCCGCCGATTTTGGCGCCAAGGCGAAACTCGCCATGCCACCGGCGCGGCGCTTTGCCATTCTCACTTGCATGGATGCGCGGCTTGATCCCGCCAAGTTCGCCGGACTAGCCGAGGGCGATGCGCACGTCATTCGTAACGCAGGCGGCCGCGCCAGTGACGATGCCATTCGTTCGCTAGTCATTTCGTACAAGCTGCTGGGCACGCGGGAGTGGTTTATCATTCACCACACCAATTGCGGCATGGAATTCTTCACCAACGACGTGATGCGTGGGCTGTTGGCCAACAGCCTCGAAACGGCGGCTCTCACGGATAAAGGATTTCAAGATATCGGAAAAGGTCCGGGATCGCGGGCGGGAGAGTTTGTCGAGTGGCTTACCATACGCGATCAGGCTCAGAGCGTGCGTGATGATGTGCAGCGCGTCCGGGAACATCCGTTGGTTCCAAAGAACATAGCAATTTACGGCTACGTTTACGATGTGAACTCAGGCAAACTGGTCGAAGTTTCAGGCGCGAAACGGCCGGCGGAAACCGCTGCTGCCTGATTGCCGAAGATGCGATTGAAGATTCGGTATTTTAGATTCCGGAGCCTCCACCATGGATAAGCGAGCTTTTATCAAGTTGTGCGCCGCCGCAGTTGCATCTCCCTCCGCCCGGCGCATGTTGGCTTGGGCCGGGGAGGAAAGGCTGAGAAACTGGGCGGGCAATCTCGAGTACAGCACAGACCGTCTTTACAATTCGTCCTCGCTCGAACAAGTGCAGGAGTATGTCAAGACAAGTAACAAGCTGAAAGCGCTCGGAACGCGGCACTGCTTCAACAATATTGCCGACAGTAAGGATGGGTTCTTGTCGCTGAAGCCGATGGACAAGGTGATTGCGCTTGATGCGGCGAAGCGGACGGTCGTAGTCGGTGCGGGCATCACGTATGGACAATTGTGCCCATATCTGGACGACAAGGGGTTTGCGCTGCATAACCTGGCATCGTTACCTCATATCTCGGTGGCGGGCGCATGCAGTACCGCGACCCACGGCTCGGGTCAGAAGAATGGAAACCTGGCGACGGCCGTGTCTGGACTGGAAATGGTGACGGCAGACGGCAACGTCGTGAACCTATCGCGGGAGCGGGACGGCGGCACATTCGACGGAGCGGTGGTTGGACTGGGAGCGCTGGGAGTGATTACCAAGCTCACGCTGGATATTCAGCCTGCCTTTATGATGCGCCAATATGTTTATGAAAACTTACCCCTTGTGGAATTAAGAGAGCATTTCGATGCGATCGAATCCAGCGCATACAGCGTGAGCTTATTTACTGACTGGCAAAAACAGCGCATTAATGAAGTCTGGATCAAAAGCCGCGTCGAGGAAGGGCAGGCGTTTCACGCCGCTCCGGAATTCTTTGGAGCAAAGCTCGCCACCCGCAACCTCCATCCCATTGCGGAACTATCGGCGGAGAATTGTACGGAACAGATGGGCGTCCTCGGCCCTTGGTATGAGCGGCTGCCGCACTTTCGCATGGGTTTTACCCCGAGCGCGGGCAAAGAACTGCAGTCTGAATACTTTGTGCCCCGGCAGCACGCAGTCGAAGCAATCCTGGCGGTCGAACGGAAGCGCGATCAGGTGAGTCCATCGTTATTGATCTCCGAAATCCGGACAATTGCCTCCGACCGGCTCTGGATGAGCCCCTGCTACGATCAGGATTGTGTGACCATTCACTTCACATGGAAGCCCGATTGGGCCGCCGTAAGCAAGCTTTTGCCCGTGATCGAAAAAGAATTGGCCCCATTCGATGCGCGCCCGCACTGGGGAAAACTCTTTACCACCTCGCCCACGGAACTTAAGCGCATCCATAAAAAGTTGCCTGAGTTTACCGAGCTCAGCCGGAAGTTCGATCCCCTTGGCAAATTTCGCAATCAATTTTTGAACCAGAACATCTTCGGCGGTTAGTACAACAAGGCAGATTTTCTAAGAATCGCGGGAGAGATGAGAACCGCAGGCAGACCGGGACCAGGCACGCCGTTCCGGTCTGCCACACACCAGTTCGCTGATGGAGTCCTGATACAACTACTGCTTATTGTCTTCTCTTGCTTCTGCGATGTGAGCCTGGTGACCAGCTTCTGATACAGCCTTCACAAACGCGTCCGCGCTTCGGGGAGTTGTCGCTTTGCCCGAAAGAATGCTGCGGAACATCATGTGGTGGCCGTAAATGGCGCGAGTCGAGTCGTTATCCTGCTCGATTACCGCGCCTTCCAGCGTCAGTCCGGCGAATATGCCTTTCGAGCGTGAGTAGGTTAATACTTCGGTGTTCATTAATACGTCAGTTCCGGCGGAGGTGTGACGGCCTACCGGGCCCGCCGCAACCGATCCTTCGCCCGTGAGTTCGAACTTGGTAGAGAGGAGATGCTGTAGACCACGATCATTCATGACCAACATAACCAGGTCGACACCTTCGACGCCGATCTGCAAGCCCCAGCTCCCACCGCCAACCGAAACGAATGCGGGAGCGCTCCAACCTTCAGGAGTGCGGCAAGAAGCCACACCACGTCCGTGCTTGCCGCCAAAGATGAAGCCGCCTTTGAGCAGATTCGGCACTACCACGATGCATTTTGCACCGTTCAACACTTCTTCTGGGATACCTTTGTCGGGAGTTGACATGATCGATTGCAGAACTTCTACGGATTTTTGCATGCGCTCGACCGTTTCTTCCCGATCCGAACCAGCAAATGCGTAGGTTCCAGCGAGGCCGAGCAAGCTCATCAACAGCAGTGAAATTGTCTTTTTCATGAATTGATCCTTATAGGAGATGCAGAACTAAGAGGGGAGAACTTCAGATGGGCTGACTTAGTTCAGAAGACCTGAAAGAGAGAGAAGAAGTGCTCATCCCTGCTACCATCGTCGCTCAGGCCCAAAATAATAGCTGGTCTGAATTGCTCACTTCCGTCTCACCGGGAAAAGTGAGGATTCCCGAAGTTTCCCAAAGCCCGCTGAAAGTTCTGATCGATTGTGAGCAATCCTGCACAGCATCGCCGCCCTTTGCCTGTCATGGTTGAGTTACGAAAGGCGCGAAGCGACAGACCCGATTGCCGGGTGGCCTTGGCCGTCTGACCGGCCGAAGGGCAGAAAGAGCACAGGTGGATCGATGACAAGTCGTCGGCTCCGCGATCGTTTTCGTAAGAGGCTTACGGGCATTGCCGATTCTTGTTCGCGACTGATCGGGACCATTAAGCCTGCGACTCCGAACTTTGGATCGCAACGGATGTGTCCCTTCTGCAGACTGATTACGCCCCGATCCGGGCGATCTTGTTTGGAGTGTGGAAAGTCGTTCGGAAACGCTTAGTGCAGGGAAAAGAAACGTCACACTCTTAGAAATGAGCAAGGAGAACAAATATGCTGTGGACCATTTTTCTTGTGCTCTTGATTCTTTGGCTTCTCGGTTTCAGTCTCCACGTCGCCGGCGGTCTGATCCACTTGTTGCCGGTAGTCGCCTTGGTGGTCTTGGTGATTAATCTGGTGAGCGGCCGTCGAAGTTCGATCTGAGCCTCGTCCGTTTGAGAAACTGAGCTTGGGTTCAGATCCACGATCTCCGCGGCATTTAGCCTGACTTGTGTTTGAAAAGGGCGCGAAAGCTTAGGCTGGTAACGTTCATCACGGCTCGCAGAGCCGCGCGGCCAAAGTTGTCCGGGCGGGGAACTTTAGCCGCGGCCAGCGTTCGGGCGCCGTGCGTTTTGACGCACGGATGTCCTGTGCTAAGCGTGCATCTCTCTTTTGGTTTCGCTCGGCACACGGGGCAACGAACCGACAATATATGCCGCAGCGTTAGGGTTTCTGGTTCCACATTCACCACTATTCAACATCGCCGGTTTGAGGGATGGTCAATTCTGCTCTCTTTGTGTTCTGTGCGCTAAGGGGGACCAAATCCGGAATGGATTTGGGGTCTGGCGGATCTCAAGTCATCGAGCATTCAGGCTGGGCGACAATCCCGCTGGACTCATCGGGTCTCAGAACCGGATAGCGCCCGCCCGAATACTTCTCCACTCTTTTGCCGTAAGAGGCGAATCCCTTGGGTCTGGTGACGCTTTGGCCGGCAGGTGATGCGCGTGTGTTGCGGACCCGTGGGAGCGACCCAGATGACCCGCCATTTGCGTACCGAGCCTTCTTTCACGATTCTGGGCCGGCTTCACATTTAATACGAAGTGAACGGTTGCCCACAGGAAATGAGCGCCATCAGACTTGGTTACCAGGGCGTCGACCGAGTTCAAGGCAGCATCAGGCAATTCTAGATCGTCAGCCAGCATCACAATGGGAACCTCGGGCCGCACCTGTTTGATCTCAGCTGCGATGACTGAGCCATCTAAAAAACCCAGGTGATATTCGAGCAAAACGGCATCCACGGGCGCTGACGCGAAAAGTCGCAGACCGTCGTGACTATTGGTCGCAGTCACCAGTTCATATCCGTTCTCCCGCAATGAACCCAACTGCGCCGGGTCCCGGTGTATGCAGAGGAGAGTGTAGTTGGTTGCCATGCCATCCCTTATACGTGAGAGCCATCTTCGATTCTGCTCAAAATTGCTCACGAGGCGGCCAGGCAGCCATGATATTGATTGCTGCCTAGGGGCCAGCAAAGCGAGCGATACTGACCAGAAACTCCCATCTTGAAAACTTAAGATCTTACAGATGTTATACGGTGGGAAGGAAGTCCATGCGAAAACAGTATCTTCATTTGTCCGCTTGCGCGTGTGACAGGTGTGGCGGCCCAGTTATCGCCGGAGCAGTTGCGGTCCGCGAGAATGAAATTTCGAAAGAGACCGGCGTTCGGCAAGTCGGTGCAATCTGCCTGTCGTGTGGCCATCGACCGAACAAGGCAAACGGACCGGCACGTGTCCGCCACTTGTTGCCGATTGAATGGGAGCCAGCAAGCGCGAGTGGGGCGGCGGATCATCTGACGATTTCCTACCTGGAGGCGCTTAATCGTGCAGAACAACATTAAGCAGAGAGCTGTGGACCTGCAAGGCTCCTTCCGTTCCGCCGGCGTAGTGAATGAAGCCCAGCTTTCTGAACCGATTCATGAAGAAGCTGACTCGTGAACGGGTAGTGCCGACCATTTCGGCCAACGTTTCCTGGCTGATCTTAGGCACGACGGTTTCCGGAATCCCCTCTTTGCCGAAATGAGCGAGCAATAGAAGAACGCGAGCCAGTCTTTTTTCGCTGGAATTGAACAGTTGATCGACCAGATCTTCTTCATAACGGATATTGCGCGCCAGCAAATACGCGACAAACATCTCGGAAAATGTGGGTTCGCGGTGCAGCGCATCCATCATTGTTTTCTTGTCCACCCGCAGGACCTCGCAATCCGTCATCGCTGCCGCCGAACCCATACGCAAGAGCTGGCCTGCCAGTGAACCCTCACCAAAGAAATTCCCTGCGTTCACGATCGCGATGGTCGCTTCCTTGCCGGCTTGGGACACGACCGTGAGCCTGACTTTGCCTTGCTGGACATAAAAGATGGCATCGGCTACATCACCTTGCGCAAATATTATTTCTTTCCTGGCAACGGTCAAAATTTTCCTGCCCTCGCCAATCGTCGCAAGGAAAGTATCGGAGTCGAAGTTGCCAATTTTTTTGGCTGACACGGTAGGCTTCATCTGTAAGTAAAGTATAGTCTGCAGAGTAGGGCCCAACTGCATAAATCGTGACGATCGGATATTTCGCGAAGTGAGCTATTCTGCACAGTATTCCGAGAGCAAATGAGCGAAACTACACGGTTGTGTTAGCGGCATCCTGCCGCGTCAGCAATTGACCGCGCCACCATTCCAACAACACAGGTGACTGTCGAGCAGTTTCTTGCGATCGGCAGCGCCAATATAAAAACAGCAACGAGCAGAGTCATCACATGGCTACGCTCCAGAGGGTTCATGCCACTAACCATCCAAGTCGGCGCAATTCTGACAAATGAGTCACCCCTGATGACGCAGACGTTTGGGATCGAGACTGTGCCTTGCTCGGGGAACTGGAAGCTAGTCAACGGGCTGGATGGCTCTGCCCTCGATTGCAAGATTCACGCCGCAGGATGGAACTTCTTCTTCATGGCGGGCGAAATCAAGGGAATGTTCCTGGGCGCGCTTGGAGCCATGAAGATCCAGAACGCTTTACAGAGGATATTAGAGAAAGTAAAGCCGCAACACTTCAACGGCCTCGAGGTAACTGGAATCGTTGCGAAGTGTTTTCTCGGCGTCCCCTATTCTGTCGTCACCGCCCACTCGCGGCATGTTCAGCGAAGCTGTTACCTGGATAATGCCGATTCCCGCCGCGTGTCACAGCACAACTTAGGAAACGCAGAGGCTGAACGCGTTGCTCAAGCGGAAGACGAACCGAGGACAAATGTATGACCCTGAACGGAAATCAGAGTCTCGACGAGATTCTTGAGTCTGCCATTACTTTATCTTGGGCAGACCTTATGCGCGGAACCGAAGATGGGTTGATTCAAGTCGAATACGGCTTCGCCCTCGGCGGGACCTTGGACTATCTGAAGATTTGGTTATCCATAACCCGAGGCCATTGGCTTCTGGCTTGTGACTACTGGATGTCACCTTCCACATTTCACCCCACCGGTGTCACCTTCGATAATGGACACCAGTCGGAAGGGCTGGCCCACCTTCTCGGATTCATCATGCAGCATCAGGATGCGTTCGTACTAGCCCCGAACCTCGGACGGCAGGGATTGCTCCAGATTACAACGCCCACGCCAGAACAGACCGAAGCTGCGGCCGCGTCCGTTAGACAAGCCTTCGACCGTCTCGGCTCAACCCTCGCTGACCTCGCTTTGGTGTGAAATTCTTGGGGGCCGATCTACTTCGCCGTTGAAGGCTGGCCAGATCAGTTTGCTGAACAGCTACGTTTCCGAAGCTACCAGCCGCCGGTCTCGATGTGGGGTTGTGCGGGGCAGACCAGTGCTAAGCTCGCACCTTTCCCCCGGCTTCGCGCCACAAGTGGGGCACCGAACCGACAAAGCTTCCGTCTGTTTAGCCTTCATCGCCCCATAATGCTGCGTTGCTCACCAGGAAAATGGTCAATAGTGACCAGTTTGCTCGAACACTTTCGTTGAATACTTAAAAGAGACAAAACTTTCCATCCTCAGAGCTTACTTGCGTCCCGCCTTGGAGGGTCTCTTGCGGCGTTTCTCACCAGAAGCAGGGAAAATGACGATACCAAAAACGGTGTTCCCAAATCATGCCCTGGAAGTCGTTAGTCCTCGTTCGCTGATGCGAGAGACACGGTCGACTCCCGTACGATGGCAAGCGAAACCGTCGCTGCCCAGTCGAATTGCCGTGATCGGGAATTATCTTCCTCGTCAGTGTGGAATCGCCACTTTCACCACAGACCTCTGTAGTGCGATATCTGCGGAGTACGGAACCGCCCGATTGTTGGCGCTCCCGGTCAACGACACGCAGGAAGGATATGACTACCCTGGACGGGTGAGATGGTCCCTGGCGCAGGACGATTTGATGGCGTATCAGAAAGCGGCTGAATTCCTGAATTTCAACAATATCGACATGGTGTGCCTGCAGCACGAGTATGGAATTTTTGGCGGCGAGGCCGGTAGCCATGTCTTGCATCTGCTGCGCCGCTTGAAGATGCCCCTTGTGACCACGTTGCACACCGTCTTGCGAGAGCCGAACCCTGACCAACTGATGGTGATGGAAGAGATCGCGGAGCTTTCGGACCGTCTCATCGTCATGAGCCAGCTCTCATCGCAGTTCTTGCAGGAGGTTTTCAAAGTGCCCGGCAGCAAGATCGACATGGTTCCGCATGGCGTGCCGGACCTTCCGTTCCTTGATCCCAATTTCTATAAGGACAGGTTCGGGGTGGAAGGGAAAGCGGTTTTGCTCACGTTCGGTTTGCTCTCACCGAATAAGGGGATCGAAAACGTGATTCAGGCTCTGCCGCAGATTTTGTCCAAGCACAAGAATGTCGTTTACATCGTTGCCGGAGCGACGCATCCTCATATCCTCCGCCGCGAGGGAGACAAGTATCGAGCCAGCTTGCATGCCTTGGCAAAGGAAGCGGGAGTCGAATCGCAGGTAATGTTCCACAACCGCTTTGCCAGCCCTGAAGAAATGGCGGAGTTCATCGGCGCAGCCGATATCTACATAACGCCCTACCGCCATGAGGCGCAGGTGGTTTCCGGCACGCTGGCCTATGCACTGGGAGCGGGCAAAGCGATCATTTCGACTCCATATTGGCACGCGATAGAGCTGTTGGACGATCGCAGAGGCGCGCTGGTCCCGTTCCAGAATCCCGACGCGATTGCGCAAAAAACGATCGAGCTCTTGGACACTCCCGCGACACGCCACGCCATGCGGAAGCGCGCCTATCTCTTTGCCAGGGAAATGATCTGGAAACGAGTGGCGCAAGGCTACATGGAGAGTTTCTCACGGGTGCGCAGGGACCGTATGGAAAGCCCACGTGTTCAGTTCTCAGCCCGCGCAACTCCTAAATCGATGAACCCACTGCCCGAGCTGAACCTGGGCCAGCTGAGTCGCCTCACCGATGACACAGGAATGTTGCAGCACGCGATCTTCACGGTCGCAAACCGGGAGGAAGGCTACACCAGCGACGACAATGCGCGCGCTCTCATTGTCTCCGTTTGGCTGGAGCAAGCGAATAAGGCGAAGCTTGGGACCACCGGCACAGCTACAGATGTTATCAACCCGGATTTATCCCTCCGGTATTTGTCGTTTCTGGAACATGCGTTCAATCCGGCGAAGGGTAGATTCCGAAATTTCCTCGGCTATGACCGCCGATGGAACGAAGCCGAGGGTTCCGAAGATTGTCACGGGCGCGCAGTGTGGGCACTGGGCACGGTTCTGGGCCGCTCCAGCGATCACGGATTGCGCTGCGCTGCCGGCCGTTTATTCGAGTCAGCCCTGCCTGCGGTTGTGGAGTTTTACAGTCCGCGGGCCTGCGCCTACGCCCTTCTCGGAATTCAGGAGTATCTCCATTCGTATCCCGGCGACCGCGACGCCCAGAAAGTCAGATCGGTGCTCGCCGGGCGACTGCTTGAGATGTACCAGTCGATCCGCCGCCCGGATTGGAAGTGGTTTGAGAATGTTCTGGCTTATGGCAACGCAAGATTGCCCCAGGCCATGTTGGTCGTCGGTTCGGCTTGCTCGGATGATCGCATGCTCTCCGCTGGGCTCGAATCACTCAACTGGCTCACCGAAACCCAACGCTGTGAAACCAACGGCCACTTTGTGCCGATCGGATCGCAAGGTTTCTATCGCCGGGGTGGTGAAAGAGCCCGCTTCGATCAGCAACCGCTTGAGGCCTCCGGGGCGGTTTCTGCTTGTCTCCAGGCCTATCGTGTAACGGGCGATAATCGCTGGCGCAAGCAAGCCTGGTCAGCATTCAACTGGTTTCTGGGCGACAACGACCTCCAGGTCCCTCTTTACGATTCCCTCACCGGCGGCTGCCGAGACGGGCTTCATCCCGAGCGCGCCAATGAAAACCAGGGAGCGGAATCGACGCTATCGTTTTTAATGGCACTTCTCGAAATGCTTGCCCGGCAAAAGTCTGAACCAAAGGAAATCTCATCGTGACTACCGTCGCACCGGAACCCATGAACCTGAGCACTCGTTTCGAGCCGCTGCTGATTCGTCATCCGTCCAACCCCATCCTTACCGCCAGGGACTGGCCGTACCTGATCAATAGCGTGTTCAATGCCGGTGCGACGCGGCTGGCGGATAGCACGACGTTGCTGCTTTGCCGCGTGGAGGATCGCCGCGGATTGTCGCATCTCTGTGCTGTGCGCTCGGCAAACGGCGTCGATGGATGGCGAATTGACAGCGAACCCACGTTAATGCCCAGCCCAAAGGAATTTCCCGAGGAAATCTGGGGCATCGAAGATCCTCGCATTACATTCGTGCCCGAGCTCCAGCAATACGTGGTCACCTACACGTCCTATTCACGAGGGGGCCCCGGAGTGTCCCTGGCTTTGACCAAAGACTTTCGAAGCTTTGAGCGCTACGGCGTAATTATGCCGCCGGACGACAAAGACTCGGCGCTTCTTCCTCGCAGGATCGATGGATACTGGGCGCTGATTCATCGGCCCGCGACCAACCTCGGAGCGCACATCTGGATTTCCTACTCGCCCGATCTGCGCCATTGGGGCAGACATCGGCTGATGTTGGAAGCACGTCGTGGCGCCTGGTGGGACGCCAACAAGATTGGTTTGTCGCCACCGCCGATCGAGACTTCTCGAGGATGGCTCGTGCTCTATCACGGAGTAAGGCAAACGCCTTCCGGGTGTCTGTATCGATTGGGTTTGGCTCTCTTCGACCTTGGAAATCCGGAAAAGTGCCTGCTGCGCGGAGATTCGTGGATCTTTGGGCCGGAAGCGGAGTATGAGGTCCATGGCGACGTCGACGACGTTGTCTTCCCCTGCGGATATACGATGGACGCCGATGGCGACACCCTCAACATTTATTACGGAGCCGCGGACTGCGCGATTGCCTTAGCTCGGGCCAGTGTGCGCTCTTTACTAGCCTGGCTGGATGCCAATGCGGGTTGCGAGCGCCGGCAGCGAGCGGGGGACTTGTGACCGCTGCCATGTATTGTTAATTTCGGTTAACTTCTTTTAAGGGTGTTCCAACCGACTGCGCAACCGACCTCCGCATGTGAGCTATCTTGCTCAGACACGAGAGTCCACACCTGTCATTCTTTATTCTCCTGAGTGTGTAGACGGAGCCGCGGACGCTGATTCGTAGCTCTCATTCCTAAGGTTGCTGGAGGCCGGGTCTAATTGAGTCTCGGCGAGGCGACCACATCCAGCCAATCGGCATTCGTCATCCGCGTTTCCGCCGCGAACCTGCGACGACGACGATTCGACCCTAGAAGTTCCCGAACATCGAAACCGGGCACACCT
>Ga0074045_10000468_pt1 | contig 39083 bp, 33 predicted proteins | sample BogForMeECP23OM2_FD_94442 | JGI IMG/M metagenome (GOLD analysis project Ga0074045, IMG submission 94442) | Bog forest soil microbial communities from Calvert Island, British Columbia, Canada - Bog Forest MetaG ECP23OM2 | ecosystem: Environmental > Terrestrial > Soil > Wetlands ...
GAAAATACGCCGCAAATCCGAATACCGCGATTGCCAACGCCCCTAAACCCGCGGGCGTCAATGATGCAAAACTGTGTTCTTGAGACATAAAGAAACCCTCCTCCTAATTGATAGATCATTAAAAAAACTTTAACTTCGATATTGCCGTTTGGTATCAGGCTGTTCTTGTTCCTTTTGCTTGCCGTCCCCCCCTTTCTTTTTTATGGACAAACGCTCAGTTATCAATCCCGGCCAATACCTTAGCCATCTTAATCTTCTGCGGCAGGTTGCCCAGGCGCTGATACATAACCCGTTGACTCTGAGGCGGACCAGCGCCGTGCATACTCTCCACCAGGCATGTTCCTCCCGTCATATTTTCCAGTAATCGCAAAATTTTCATCCGTGCTTCAGTCGGGACGCCTTCCACACCCGCCAGATATTTCTTCACGTGCTTTCCGATTTCCGGGCTTCTCAGATCCTGATCGAAGGGAAGAGTCGCCATGATCCCCCCGGCGATATCATGGGCCAGCCGGGAGATTTCATAGATGTTCCGGGTAATGTTGTGCTTGGTGCAATTGGCCAGAAGCGGATCGGGATAGAAGGCGCCGCTCATTGTTTTTGATCCCATGGCGGAACAGGCCACAGAGCCCGCGTAAACCGTTTCAGTCAGATGCATCATCTCGATGAGCTTATCCTTGATGTGGGAAGCGTTCGCCGTTCCCTGGTACTGGGCGGCCAGCGCCGCAGCGCCGATAATGATATCGGACACGCCGCCTTTGCATCCTCCATAGTTCTGACGGTGCAGTGTGGCAAACCGCTCGACCAGCAAACCGCTGAAATCAATCTCTCCGCACATAAAAACCCTGTCCCAGGGCACAAAAACGTCTTCAAAGATAATGAGGGCCTCGCCGCCGACAACCCCGAATTCCTTGTTGCCCGCATCAATGCCGTCTTCGAGTTTCCTCTCTTCATTGGATTGACGTCCGAAAATCAGGGTAATGCCGGGCGCGTTGAGGGGAATGGCCGCCGCAACGGCATAGGCTTCATCTCCCTTGGCCATGTTCTGCGTAGGCATGATGAGGATCTCATGGCTGTTGATCGAACCGGTCATATGGGCCTTAGCTCCCCTAATCACGATGCCGTCTTTCCTTTTTTCAACAACATGGAGGAACAGATCGGGATCGGATTGTTCACCGGGACGCTTTGAGCGGTCTCCCTTGGGGTCCGTCATGCCGCCCACGACCATCAGGTTCTCCGATTGAATGTACTTTAAAAATTCAACAAATCGTTTGAAGTAGGATGTCCCTTTGGCCTCGTCGATCTCATAAGTGGTCGAGTACATGGCATTCATGGCATCAAATCCGACGCACCGCTGGTAACAGCTCCCCGTTTCATGAGAGATGAGCCGGAGCATCAAAACTTTTTTAATCAGATCTTCAACGGATTGGTGAATGTGGGTGAAGCGGCTGATCTTCTTTCCTGTCAGGTGGCTCGTCACCGTCAACAGGTCTTCGTTTTCCGGCCGCAGCGCCAGTTCGTATGTTTTCGCCGCCGCGTTGATATGGGGGATCAGGGCCGGATGGGTCGTGACATCCTCCACATGTTTCCCTTTGTAATAGACATTCAATTTCTGTTTCTTTAAACTTTCGATATAATCTTCCTTCGTTTTGATCATGAGCTTCTCCCTTTTTTCATTCGTGTGTAAACAGTGCGTCAGTCATCTGCAATAAAGACCGGTCGTTCTTCCGGATCGCCAGAATTTTTCCGTAAATCATCGGCAAGAGCGAACTGGCATAGAATTTTGCCGTCAGGATTTTTGCCGTATAATAGGTTTCGTCACCGGAGCCTTTGCCGACTTTTCCCGCGGCAATGACAGCCTGCCAGATCAACATCCATCCCATGACAACGTCGCCTGCAATTTCCAAATAGGGCGACGCCCAGGAATAAGCGAGGAAGGAATCATCCGTTGTCGTCGCGGCCAGAAGCTCCGTGGTCAGGTATTCCAGGGCCGTGATGCCTCTTCCAATCTCAGCGGCATAGGGCGATAAATCGGCTACCCCCCGTGCTTGTCTGACCGTCGTCTTCATATCGTTTAGCAGTGCGGTAAATGCCGTGCCCTTTTTCATTCTGATTTTGCGGCTAAAAAGATCCAGCGCCTGAATGGCGTTTGTTCCTTCATAGATGGACGTAATCTTGCTGTCCCGGGCACATTGTTCAACTTTGTATTCATGGCAATACCCGTAGCCGCCATGAATCTGGATAGCTTTAACGCAGGTTTCGAAACCCTTATCCGAACAGTAGGCCTTGCAGACGGGCGTCAGGATCTCCACCAGGTCATGCCATTTCTGCTTTTCATCCTTGTTGAGCGTCACGGTCTCCCAATCCATGCAATACATGGTGTAAAAAATGAGGGCCCGCATTCCTTCCGTATAGGCCTTCATCCACAACAGGTTTCTCTTGACATCGGGATGAGCGATAATCGCTGTCTGTTCCGTTCCCACCGCGCCAAAAGCCGTTCCCTGCTTTCTTTCTTTGGCAAAGTTGAGGGCGTGAAGATAAGCCGTCCCCGCCTGCGCCATGCCCTGCATGCCCACGAGAATCCGCTGCTCATTCATCATATGAAACATGACCTGGATGCCTTTTCGTTCGGGACCCAGAAGTTCGGCAATGCAATTTCCATTGTCGCCGAAGTTCAACACCGCCGTAGCCGAACCCTTCATGCCCATCTTGTGCTCGATCCCTGAACAGTTAATGTCATTGAAGTCGCCCGGCGTGCCGTCTGCAGCCACCCTGATTTTCGGCAACACAAAGCAGGAGAGACCTTTTGTTCCGTCGGGATCGCCTTCGATCCGCGCAAGCAGAATATGAATGATGTTTTCCGTCAGGTTTTGTTCCCCTCCGGTAATAAAGATTTTCCCGCCTGTAATGGAATAGGTGCCGTCAGGATTTCTTAACGCCCTGGTTCGCACCGCGCCGACATCGGACCCTGCCTGGGCTTCCGTGAGATCCATGACACCGGCATATCTGCCTTCATAAAGCGGCATCATATATTTTCTTTTTTGTTCTTCCGTCCCGTAGAGCTCAATCACTTTTGCCGCGCTGTGAGTCAGCCCCATATAACCGGCCAGAGAATGATTGGCGGCAAAGAACATGGCATTGCATGCGTAATGAAGGCAGAAAGGAACATTCTGTCCGCCGACGCTCTCTTTTTCCTGCATGTTCATCCATCCGCCCTCGCAGAACTTTTTAAAGGGTTCCCGGTAAGGCTCCGGCACCGATACTTTCCCGTCCTGCCAGTGACAACCTATTTTGTCGCCCGGACTGTTGACCGGCTCAAATTCATTGACCGCCAGCTTTTCCGCAGCCGATATGATCATTTCAAAAGTCTCTCTGGAATGATCCTGAAATCGAGGCGCCTCACAAAGTTCCTGCACATTCAATTGTTCATAAAGAATAAACCTGGTGTCCCTCATGTCCGTCAATTTGTTTCCCATCTGTAGAATCCTTCCTCTTCTTTGATACTCGCATTCATCAGTCTGAATGATTCAATCAACTTTAATCACGGCCGCATCGCCCTGGGCCAGACCTCCGCAAATTCCGCAGGCGCCGATACCGCCGCCTCTTCTTTTCAACTCGTACATCATGGTCAGAAGAATCCTTGCGCCGCTGGCGCCGACGGGATGCCCCATGGCAATGGCGCCGCCGTTGGGATTGGTCTTGTCCATAATTTTTGTCCAGTGATTTTCATTTCCGTCGGCCATGATTTTCGTGGATACCAACGGCATGGCGGCAAACGCCTCATTGATTTCGAAGACATCAACCTGGTCTGTCATGAGATTTGCTCTGGATAAGGCGTTTTGAATGGCATAACCCGGCACTTCCGCCATTCGTCTGGGTTCCCTGGCTATGCTTGCCATGGAAAGAATGGTAGCCAGAGGTTTTACACCCATCGCATCGGCGCGGGATCTTTTCATAATGATCACCGCCGATGCTCCGGCATCGAGTCCCGGTGCGTTTCCTGCAGTAACCGTAGGGCTTCCGTATACGGTTTTTAGTTTTGCCAAACCTTCAATGGTGGAATCGGCCCTGGGGAAATCATCCTCGGCAAACATTTTTACCGGCCCTTTTTTCTGCGGTACTTCTACGGGCACGACTTCATCGGCAAACTTGCCTGCTTTCTTTGCGGCCTGATATTTCTGCTGAGATCCTAATGCCCACTGATCCTGCATTCCCCTGGTTATGCCATGCTCCAGAGCCACTTCACCGGCATCCTTAGCCAGGATGCCGAAACCATTGTATTGAATCGGATTGAGATGATCGACCATGGTTACGGGAGCCAGTCCTCTGCCCCAACGGTGGCCATTGAGAACAACCGGCGTGTTGCTCATGTTTTCGGCCCCGGCCGCCATGCAAATTTCCGCCTCGCCAAGCCGGATCGACTTACTGCCCAACTGGACGCAAACCAGCGATGAACAGCAGGCCCGGTCAACCGTAAGAGACGGAAGATCCACCGGTAAACCGGCCATCAGAAGGGCCTGGCGCCCGATCACATTATAATTCAACGCCGCCTCGGACTGGATGCACATCCCGTAGTACAATTCATCCAGATCGCTGCCTTTCAGCCCGGAACGCTCCAGAGCGGCCTTGATGGCAACAATACCGAGTTCCATGCTGTGCATATCGCGCAGCACTGAACCAAACCTCGAAAACGGTGTTCTCACACCACTGACAATCACTACATCATCTTTTCTATCCATGCGTATAACAAACTCCTTATCTTTTTTTTTCATCGGGTCCGTTGACATCAGGGAACGGATTTTTCAGAGATCATTCCCGCCTTTACAGCCACTTTCAAAGTCCGATCGCTTTTTTTGTCCATGATGTCATATCCCTTCATTATTTCATTAAACGGCAGCGTGTGAGTGATCAGGAAGCGTGTGTTGATCCTGCCCTGCCGGATCCATTCCATCAGCTGCTCCATCTTGTTGGTTTCCACCAAACCCATTCTGATCGTCAGATTTTTCCACCAGTATTTATAAATGGGAAAATTGACAGAATCATTGTAGACGCCGATGAGGGCTATCGAGCCTCCCGGCCTTACATAATTGAATAAGTTCCCGAAGCTCCTGGGATCCCCGGAAGCATCGATGACAACGTCCGCCCCCCGGCCATGGGATAAATCTTTGATGATTCCAGATGGTTTTTCCTCTGAAGGATCGATGACATGATCCGCCAATCCTTGCTCCACTATGAGGGCTGCCCTGTGTGTATTTTTCTCAAGGGCAATGATTTTCGATGCGCCGTATAATCGGGCGACAAGCATGACACATATGCCCACGGGTCCAGCCCCGCATACAACGGCCGTATCGCCTTTCTTAACATTTCCCAGTTCCGCACCGAAAAGGCCGGTTGACAGAATATCGCCAACAAAGAGAACGTCTTCGTCAGAGAGTTCATCCGGTATGTTGTGCATGATTCTTGAAGCATAGGGCACGCGGATGAATTCCGCATGAGCGCCGTGATTGAAACCGTCGCCCATCGCGCCGAAACATGCCCCCGTCAGGCACTGAGAATATAATTGCTTTTTGCAGTAGTAGCATTCTCCGCAGCTATAGGTGCAGGATACGGCCACTCTGTCGCCGGGGGAAAAATGATTGATACCTTTTCCGATTTCTTCAATCACACCGACAAATTCATGACCGAGAATCGTCCCCGGTGTCACCTTCATCTCATTGCCGTGATGCTTTATGTGGATATCCGTACTGCAAATCGACGAAGTGGTGACGCGGAGCAATGCGTCCGACGGATGAATGATCGCCGGATCCGGCACGCTCTCGAACTGGATATCGCCATTGCCGTGAAATACAACAGCCTTCATGGATTACACCCCTACCCTCTCACCAAATACTGTATCCGCCGTCGATGTTCAGAACGGCGCCGGTCATATAATCAGAAGCTCCGGAAGCCAGAAACAAGGCGGCGCCGACAATTTCGTCAGGCTTGCCAAGGCGCTTGAAAGGAATTTTATACTTCAGAAACTTCATGTGGGATTCGTCTTCGCGCTGTTCGGCCGTCATTTCCGTTTCAAAGAAGCCGGGAGCAATGCAATTGACATTGATTCCGAAAGGCGCCCATTCCAGAGCCAGCGCCCTTGTCATCTGGGCAATCCCCGCTTTGGAAACGCAGTAGGGCATTGCCACGTTGGAAGCCATGTTCCCCAAAACAGAACCAATGTTAATAATTTTGCCCCTACGTTGCCTGATCATTCCCTTGGCGATAATTTTAGATATAAGAAAGGCCGATTTCAGGTTGGTATTCAATACATCGTTCCAATCCTCGATATCCGTTTCCATGGTTTTTTTCATCGGGGCAATACCCGCGTTGTTGATCAGAATATCCACCCGGCCATATCGATCCATAACCTGAGCCACCATTTGTTCAATACTCTGCGGATTTTTAACATCAACCGGCACGGCCAGCGCTTTGCCGCCTTTTTTAATAATTTCATCCGCTGTTTCTTCAATCAAGGAAATGGTCCGGCTTGAGACAACAACCTTCGCACCGGCTTGTGCCAGGCCTAATGCCATCGCCCGTCCCAGACCCTTGCTGCCTCCGGTAACAATGGCCACCTCATCAACCACCTTGAAATTTTCGAGATACCCCATTTGATTGCTCCCTCATTCAGACCTGACGAACTTTTTAAACGGTTAGTAATGGCAACCGTTCAGACTATGCGATTGCATTCCCTGTGCCATTTCCGGGAGTTTCTTTATGACACATGTATATGTCAGTAATTATTAGGGAATAATATAATTGGACTTTTATTTTGTTTTTTTACTTTCAAAAACAATCCCTTTATGATACAAATGTTGTTCCATAATGAAACAATTGAATAAAAAGTGTTTCTATTTGACACAAACATCGGAAACGAGGAAAAGAAAATGGTTTCACAAAAAGAAAAACAACAAAAGAAGGAGCCCGCAGAGAGCATGCAGGCCGTCAACTACGATGAAAAATTTCAACGCACTCTGAGGGAATGGAAAAAATTCATAGCCGGGCGTTCCAATATCGACAGCGCCGTTATCCCCGGTGAAATCCTGGACTCATGGAAGCGCTGTAAAAAAAGCGGTGTCAATCCCGATAAAGCGGTCATCAACGATGTGCTGACTGCCGATCAGTTAAAGGGTACGCAGAGCAAAAACAAAGAACTGATCACCATCAGCCAGCCGTTCATGCGGCATCTCTATAAATTTGTTGAAGGCTCCGAATTTATCGTTGTTCTGTTCAACCATGAGGGATATCTCCTGGAATTAATCGGTGATGAGAATGTGATCAACCATGTCACGAGAGGCAATTTCGTGCCCGGGGCATACTGGGGGGAAGGATCGGCCGGGACAAACGGCGTCGGAACCCTGTTGAAAGTACAAAAGCCCATTCAAATCTTCGGATGCCAGCATTACTGCCGGAATTTCCATAAGGAAACAGCTTCCGCCGCCCCGATATTCAATCCTGAGGGTGAATTTATCGGCGGGCTTGCCATGACCGGCCGGTATGATAAGGTAAATCCCCACACACTGGGCATGACTGTTGCGGCGGCCATGGCCATTGAAAATGAGCTCCGGATCAATAAAGCCCTGATTGAAGCCCATGTTGCCAACAGCTACCAGAAAACGGTCATCTCATCCATACCGGAGGCCCTCATTGCCATAGACAACGACGGCCATATTTCTTTAATGAATGATAATGCCGGAAAGATGCTTTCTTTGCGTGTCCGCTGGGACGGGCATAAAGACATTCGTGAAATGCTGGGTGAAAAAAACAGCCATTTCTTCCAGTTGATCGAAAAAAATGAAACCCTCACAGACACGGAAGTGCGAATTTTTGTCAATGGTGAAGCAAACGATTTCACGATGACCTGCAATCCCATTCTGTCGGGCAGCGGAGAGACTATGGGAAAGATTATTATTCTCAATGAAATCAAACGGGCGAAAATGCTGGTCACCAATATGATCGGCGCCAAAGCGAACCTGCGCTTTGAAGATATCTGCGGGTTGAATGTGAAGTTTCTGGAAACCGTCAGACAGGCCCGGATGGTTTCCCAAAGCATTTCCAACGTTCTCCTGCTCGGCGAAAGCGGCACGGGTAAAGATATTTTCGCCCAGGCCATTCACAATGCCAGCAAACGCCGGAGTGGTCCTTATGTGGCCATCAACTGCGCGGCGATTCCCCGGGATTTAATTACCAGTGAGCTTTTCGGGTACGAGGAAGGATCCTTTACGGGTTCGCGCCGGGGCGGGAATCAGGGGAAATTTGAACTGGCCGACGGCGGAACAATATTCCTTGATGAGATAGCGGAAACACCCCTGGAGCTGCAGGCCGTTTTGCTGCGGGTGGTTGAGGACAAATCTATCGTGCGGATCGGAGGCTCGCGAATCCGGCCCATCGATGTGCGGATCATCGTTGCCACAAACCGGGACCTCAAAGAGGAGGTACGAAAGGGTAATTTCCGGGAAGATCTGTACTATCGCGCCAATGTCTTTGCTTTGAAGGTGATTCCGTTGAGGGAAAGACTTGATGATATTCCTCTGCTGGTAGATTGCTTTGTAAATAAATACAGCAAATTAATGGATAAAAGCATCAACCGGATCGATGACAAGGTCATCGATGCTTTTATGAAGTACGCATGGCCGGGCAATGTCAGGGAATTGCAAAATATCATCGAGCGGATGATGAATTTCAGCCACAATGGTGAACTGACGGTGGATCTCATTCCGGAAGATATTCTTCGCTTTGTGCCCCCTTTATCGAATGTCGGCGAAGAGTTTGAAGCGGCAAAAGATCTTGAACGGCAAATGCTGGAAAAAATGGTGCGGATGAAAATCTCAAAAAACGAGATCATGAAAAAATTAAAAATATCCCGCAGCACCCTTTATCGAAAAATGGAACGATATAACCTTATAAACTAGCCTGCGGCAGAGACCGCAGGGCGGTCATCCTCATAGAGGAATAGATCTGCCCCTGTACGGTGCGTCTGCCAACGCACTTATTTGATGATATCAACTGTAATGGGTCTTTGGTTTTCATTCACTATCCGATGAAAGAGAGGGGCGGTATTAACCCGCCCCTTTCCATATCCTTTTTCGGTCACAGGGAACCGTCGCGACCACCCATACCCTGAAGGGCACATGTACGGGTGGCAAGACCATTCCCTGCAACCAAATACCTATCGCCTATAGCTTTCTTAAAATGCCTGTTTGTAAAGCGCGGCGACATCTCCCGGATCACTAACCGGCCGGGCGTTAAACAGACAGGCTGTATCGCAAACAGCGTGGAACGCAGCCATATCCAGAGAGTCCTCTTTGATGCTGACGTCTCGCAACCGTAGCGGATGCCCCACTTTTTTCATCAATGCTTCTATCGCGTCAGCTGCCGCCAATGCGGCATCGCGTTCTTCCATGCCGGTCGTGTTTACATTCAGAGCCTTGGCAACCTGCACAAGCGCCTCCTTAGCGTAATCAATGTTATAACGCATAACCTTGGGCAGCATGAGGCCGCAAGCCTCACCATGAGGCAGGTGGAAAAGCGTGCCGAGGGTATGCGCCATTCCGTGACCCAGACCAACCGTTGACACATTAAATGCCCAACCGGCAATCGTCGCTGCAATCTGTAAATTGAGTCTGGCTTGTTCATTTTTCCCATCCGCGGCCACCAGCGGCAGGTTTTCATTGATCAAGCGTATCGCCTGGAGCGCATTGCCGTCGGAAATTCTGTTGGACAAAGTACCCATCATTGCTTCAACAGCATGGGCCATGGCATCCATCGCCGAGCCCACGGTCATGCGTTTGGGAAGTGACATGGTAAAGCGTGGATCCAGGATGGCTGCATTCGGCGTGATGAATTTATCCGCAATAAAAAGTTTGCGTCCGGCGCCGTGACTGGTCAGCACCGCTATACTGGTAACTTCCGAGCCGGTGCCCGCGGTGGTTGGAATGACGATATGCGGCGTCTGGGGTTCGGTCAGCACCATCAGATTTAAATAGTCGTTGGCCTTGCCTCCGCCCTTCAGAGAAACGGCAACACCTTTGCCCGTATCGATGACGCTCCCGCCGCCGACACTGACGATGCAATCCGCCTTAACTTCCCGGGCGTAAGCCGTTGCCGCATCGACTGCTTCCAGATCCGGATCGGAAGGGATCTTGTCATAAATCCCCACGCAGAAATCACCCAGAGCGCTTTTCGCCAGTTCGGCAAGTCCTATTTGATTGACGCCGGCATCGGTAAGAATCACCGCCCGGCGGCACTTAAGATCAGCGATTACTTTAATGATGGAAGACAGTGATCCATGTCCGGCAATGACCGCTGTCGGATTGAAGTAGGTAAAACCGTCCACTTTTTTATAGTCGGAAAGAAGCTGCCAGGTCATATTGGTTTTTGCATCAGCCATGCCGCTGACATGAATTCGTTTGACTTGCGTATAGCCATGGAGGCATTCCATACCGAAATCACGGCCCACACCGGATTGCTTGTAACCGCCGAAGGGGCAGAAATCGGCAAACATATGGTAGTTGTTGATCCACATGGTGCCGGTGCGCACACCATTGGCAATGCGCTGGGCCCTGGCCGTATTACTGGAAAAGACACCACCTGCCAAACCGAAGATCGAATCATTGGCAATGGCAATGGCTTCCTCGTCGCTGTGGTATTTAATGATGGAAACAACCGGTCCGAATATTTCTTCCTGCGCAATGCGCATGTTGTTTTTCACATCGGCAAAGATGGTGGGCTTATAATAGAACCCTCCATCGAATCCCGGCACATTCGCGCGCTTGCCGCCGGTGACGAGCCTTGCGCCTTCTGCCTTACCGATCGTGACATAGTTTTCCACCGTTGCCAGTTGTTCCTGACTGACCAGCGGCCCCAGGTGTGTGTTGGGATCAAGCTGATAACCTATGCACAGCTTCTCTGCGCGTATTTTCATCTTCTCGATAAACTCATCATAAATTTTTGCATGAACCAGTACTCGCGTGCCGGATGAACAAACCTGCCCCTGGTGGAAGAAGGTGCCGTAACATGCGCCTTCCACGGCTAAGTCGATATCGGCATCATCCAGAATAATGTTGGCTGATTTGCCGCCCAATTCCAGTGTGACTTTCTTCACGGTATCAGCAGCCATTTTCATGATCACTCGGCCGACTTCCGTTGAACCGGTCAGGGAAATCTTGTCGACGTCCTTATGTGTGCACAGAACTTTGCCCAGTTCGCCGCCCGGACCGGTAATCACGTTGAGAACTCCGTCGGGGATGCCCGCAGCCTTGGCCGCTTCGGCGATGATGATGGCCGAAATCGGTGTCAGCGACGCGGGTTTTAGTACCATTGTGTTACCCATCAGAAGGGCGGGAGCGATTTTCCACATGGCGATATACATGGGGAAGTTCCAGGGAACAATACCCACACAGACACCTAGAGGTTCGCGTCGGATATAATCGCGTCCTGTATACAGGATATTGCCGGAAACGGGAATTTCTTCTTCCCACGGGAACTTGCTGGTCGCCGCCATACTTAAGTTACGCATAAACGTAACCATGGCCAATGGCCATAATTTACACAAGTTGACAATCTGGCCGGAATCCATACTCTCCGTTGCGGCCAGACGCAGGCCTTGCTGTGCAATTTGATCGGCAAAATCCTGCATTTTGGCCATACGCGCAACAGGCGTCATGCCGCTCCAGACACCGCTGTCGAAAGCCCGACGCGCTGCGGCAATCGCCGCCTCGGCATCGGCCACCCCGGCTTTGGCCACTGTGGCTATGGGTGCGCCACTGCCAGGATCGAATGTTTCAAACGTCTTTCCGCTTGCTGCATCTACAAATTTACCGTCAATAAATAATTTGTAACTGTCCATGCTTCCCTCCTGAAATTGGATTTGCTGGCGTTTATGACTCTTTATCTACTATCACGCATACCTTACAGACCTCTTACGACGGGATACTTAGAATATCTGTACCTCGAGATCAATATGAAATGATCAAAGCTATATCTAAGCTTGATTTGCATAGATATAATGATGAATGTGGATATTATTATTGCATCAAAACGTCATATAATATAACGTCGTTGTCGAAAGATTAAATAAAAGCATATGTATTTCAAGTCATTGCGGAGGGTTATGGAAAAAGACACCATAATACACAACTTAAAGCAGAAAAACGCATTGCTGGAGCAAGAAGTTGAAAGACGGGGGAAACTCAACGAAACCCTGATGGAAAGCCAGCGCCTTCAGAATACTATTTTAGAGAAGTCTCTGGTCGGCTATTATATTGTTTCGGAAGGAAAATTTCGCTTTGTCAATCCAACGGTCGTAGCTTATACAGGATATTCTCTGAAAGAGTTGCTCGGGCGAAACGCTGATTTTATGATTCATCCCGAAGATAAGAGGAAACTCAGAAAAATGACCCGGGAGCAACTCGTGCAGAATTTGGCCGCACGGCGTGAGTTCAGGATCATCACCAAGCAAGGAGAGGTTCGCTGGATGATGGAGGTCACCGTACCGATTCTTTTTGAAGGGAAACCCGCCATTCTGGGTAATTCAATGAATATAACCGAGCGAAAAACAGCTGAAGAGAAGTTGAAGGAGTCTGAAACCCTTTACCGTGCCATTTTTGAAACGACCTGCACCTCGATGACAATCGTTGAAGACGACGCGACGCTATCCCTGGTCAATTCGGAGTTCGAGAAGATGACCGGTTATCGCAAGGAGGATTGGGAGGGGAAAAAAACATGGCTGGATGTGGTTGACAAGAGAGATCATCCGTGGATGCTTGAACTGCACCGGCAAATACTGATCGATCCCGATAGCGCCCCTCGCAACTATGAATTTCGCATAGTTGACAGCAGAGGACGGATAAAAACGGTCTACCATACGGTCGGTCTTATTCCCGGCACTAGGAAGCTTGTGTCCTCAATTATTGACATTACAGAACTTAAAGAAAAGGAAGAGGAGCTAAACATCAAATCCCGCAGCCTCGAGGATCTAAATGCGGCATTACGGGTCATGCTGAAGCAGCGCGAACAGGACCGCGAAGAACTTGAGAAAACCTTGCTCTCTAATGTGAAGGAATTCGTTCTTCCTTATATCGAGAAACTCAGGAATACACATGGGGGAAATAATCATTTGATCTATGTCGATCTCATTGAGTCCAGCCTTAAGGAGATTCTCTCTCCTTATTCCAGGAAACTTTCGGCAAAGTTCAGCCAGCTGACACCGAAAGAGATTCAAGTGGCGAATTTGATCAAGGATGGTAAAAGCAGCAAAGAGATCGCGAAGCTTTTAAATGTATCAAGCAGCGCTATTGATGTTGATCGATATCGAATCCGAACAAAGCTCGGTTTGAACAACAAAAAAACCAATTTGAGATCTTATCTGAACAGCCTGATCTAGCTTATGCCGGGCCGCAAGCCGGTGACACCATGAACCTACCACAGTTTAACGGACACTTTAATCTGTAATAGCAATTGTCTGTCAAGCAAACAATTCCGTAAATTAATTGCAAATGAAGTCATCATTAATACTAAAACACTAAAAAATCATTTTACATTCTTTCTATCCGCAGACGTTTCGACCGGCCTATATTTATGGCAGTAAAAAGGCCTCATAATGATCTAACGGTTATGAGGCCTTCGTTTTTTTAAGTATAAACCCGATATAAATTTACTTTGCTTCTTTCATAAATATTTCGACTCTGCGGTTTTTCTGGCGTCCTTCTTCCGTGTTATTGTCGGCAACAGGTTTACTGAATCCATAACCGAAAGCGGCAATGCGGCATCTTTTTATGCCAAACTCTTTTACCATATACAGTTTTACACTGTTGGCGCGAACTTTGGACAGACGCATATTATAGGCTTTTGAACCGATATTGTCCGTATGACCTTTAAGGATAGCCTTTGCCCTGGGGTTTTCTTTCATTGAATCGGCTACTTTTTTAAGACCATCGTGATATTGTTCTCTCACAAAATGTTTAGCAAATTCAAATTCAATAGACGACGCGAGAGCAAGATTCTCCTGTTCGAATTTATCGGCTTTGCAAACCTTCTTATTTTTAGACTCTGAAGCCTTTGGGGAAGTCGCGGCCGATTTTTGCGCGGGCGCTGAGTCGCTTATTCTCTGGTCCATAACTAAAGCCGGCAGGTCACCGGGCCTGGCCACTACCTTCGTGGCAGCCGACCCGTCGCTTTTTGTCCACTTTTGGCCGGAACATGCGGCTATCATTGTAACACAAGCTGCAATCAATAAAATAAGTATCAAATGTTTTTTCTGCATATTTCTCATCCTCCTTTTATAATAATTTTTTAAAAATCCTTTTATTTCATACAACCTCTAAAAGCAATTAATTGCAATAACTTTTTACTTCCCGTTAAAGGAAATTATAAAAATATCCTTTTAAAATATAATTTCTGAGTGATACCGCGGCGCTTTTCCTATTTTGCCGATTTATTATAATCTTCAATCACTTTATCAGTGAAATCGTTTCTCTTATCATAGTATGGCATCGGCATACTTGCCACATCGATAACCAGAGTATATTTTTCTTTTCCGGCTATGGAGCGGACAATTTTCATAATTTCCGGTATCAGCTTTTGAGTCATTTCCTGATCGCGCCTTTTAAGTTCCTCATTCGTATCATTAACAAATAATTGATAATTGCGCAATTTCTTCTGGTAAGCGTCTTCTTTTTCACTTCGCGCGCTTTGAGTCATGATTTCGCTTTGTTTGTCCAGCTCATCCTTCAATGTCTTTAATTCTTTTTCCGCCGATTTGATTTCCTGAGTTTTCTTTTCATAATAATTTTTAAATTCACCCGCAGCCTTTTTGCCGGTATTTGAATTCTGCATTATTTGCTGCAAGTTAATAAAGCCAATTTTATCCGCTTTATCCGCAGCAAAAGAACCGGCACACCAGACAAAAAACAATAAAACCATTACGGTCATCGAATAAACATTTTTTTTCATATCCGTTCTCTACCTGCTTATTTAAAAAATAAATATTTTACATTTCCTTAAACACTTCCATAATCCATTATAGCCCTTACGGGAAGAGGTGCGGAGAGGAGATAAAACAAGGAGGGGATTATCTCTCATCCTCCGTACCGTCCGAAAATCCCGCAGAGGTATTCATAACGCGCCCGTAAATAATTTAATTGACGGCAAAGTGATCTCTCCTGTTTTTCGCCCACGCATCCTCATCATGCCCGGGATCAAGCGGTTTTTCACTGCCGTAGCTTATGGTTGTTATTCTTTTGCCATTAATACCCAAACTGACAAGATATTTTTTTGCTTCATCAGCTCTTCTTTCTCCCAGCGCCATGTTATATTCCGCTGTGCCTCTTTCATCGCAGTTTCCTTCAATGACAATTTTCACACTTTTATTTTTTGAAAGAGCGGCTGCATTGCTGGAGAGAATTTTCCTATCATCCTGACGTATGTCGGATTTATCAAAATCAAAATGAATATCTACAAGACCTCCTTCTGCATTTCGTATTTCAGATGATGTTTTTATATTCTGTTCTTCAGAGTTTTTTAATCCCGCGTTTCCGGCATTATTATTCTGCTGTTCTGCTGAAGAAATATTCCTGTTATTATTATTTTGCTGTCCCGTCTGGGATATATTTCCTGCTGGAGTTTCTCCATTGACTTTAGTTAATTGCTTGCTGGTACATCCAGCTATCATTGCTGCACATGCCACCATTAATAAAACGACCATTAAATATTTTTTCCGCATACTATATCTTCTCCTTTTTATACTAATTTACTGACAAATATTACATTTGTCTAATTTCCATCATTAAAAATGTTTTTACCGGACGCCATAATTAACTCATGAAAAATAATAAGAATAATAGATGTAACTAAAAAGATCAATCTTCCTACAAGAGAAGTTAATCATACAAAATACATCAGAGAGTTTTACCAGTATAAATTCAATTATATTTTTCATAAAGATTGTTGCAATGCTGAACCTCGAAAGGTCAGATTCATTTTAAATATGTAACGTGCATATCACCGGCTGCTGAAAGCCGTCCGGTGGATTAACTCGTTCGTCATGATTGGACTACTTCATTTATTTTCCCCGCGCATGGCGATCACGTTGTAAAGCCACGCGAATATCGCGCCTCCGCACAAGGCATCGAAAAAACCCCAGACCAATCCCAAAAGACTTCCGAGAGGACTGATGTTGTACCCACGATAAAGCCTGCCGATCATCGTGACCTCATGCGTGATACCATCAAAGGCTATGACCCACCAGGTAAGCCCGAACAGGCCTACCCCCCATATAATTCCACAGGTCAGCGCAAAAGCCTTTACGTTTATTTTCATGTTCCCTTTCTTTACTATTTAACTAAATCTTATTTATTTCACTAAATTGTTTCTTGAAATATTTATTCTGTACTTTTCTAATCGATTATGCTAACAGCTTGCCATAACGGTAAATAATAGTTTGTATACCAATCATTTGTGCGCATATTATATTGGCTGAAATAAAAATGCAAGTATTATTTTAGGGGTGAACTTATGAATGATAAAAGTACAAAAATATCCAATATCGTTGATAATTTGCGACGAATATTCCAGATATTGAATGAACAGTCAAAAAAAGTAGAAAATGAAACCGGTTTAACCAGCCCGCAACTCTGGGCAATAAAAGTAATTAATGAACATTCACCGGTAAAGGTTTCTGAACTTGCCAGCCGATTATATCTTCACCCGGCAACTGTTGTTGGAATTATTGACAGATTGGAAACACATAAGTTGGTAAAAAGAAGAAGATGTCTGGATGACCGGCGTGTTGTCTGGATTGAGTTGACAGAAAAAGGAAATGAACTGGTTAAATCTGCGCCGGAGGTTGCCCAGGGATTACTTGTTTCAGGACTGGAAGGGCTTTCTTCAAGCAATATTGTTGGAATAGACAGAAGCATGAGGCAGTTTGTAAAAATATTCGGCGCTCAGAAAATTCCGCCGAAACTTATTCTTTCCTCGGAAGTAAATTTGCCTAAGAGGAAAATAAAGATTGATAAGCTGCAGGACAGACAAGAAAGAAAGTGACCGTTATTTCTTGTCGCAATACAGTCGTTCCTGTAAAAATTATTTAAGACGATTTTAATTGTCCTTGAAAAGTAATATTAAAATCGCATTTCCCGTTAGAATTAGTCACGCGCATTTACTGTTTTATGGATCACAAAAAGATACAAACGATATTTAACCAGTACAAAACCAACGAAAATGTTGTTATGATTTTTATGGCAATGATCGTCGGTATCCTTGGCGGATACGGCGCAGTTGCTTTCCGATGGCTTATCAGTTTTTTCCAGTTACTCTTTTTTAGATTCGAGGGAGGCAATTTTTTACAGTATGCCCTGTCCTTGCCGTGGTATGCCAGGCTCATTCCACCTGTAATCGGCGGCATGATTGTCGGGCCGCTTGTCTATTTTTTCGCGCGCGAGGCCAAAGGCCATGGCGTTCCCGAGGTGATGGAGGCTGTCGCTCTAAAAGGAGGAGTGATCAGAAAAAGAATTGTACTGATCAAGACTTTTGCCTCCTCTATAACTATCGCATCCGGTGGTTCCGTAGGACGAGAAGGACCGATCGTTCACATTGGTTCTGCAATAGGTTCGGCTTTCGGCCAGATCCTTGCGGTATCCGTGGACAGGATGAGGACACTTGTCGCTTGTGGCGCCGCCGCGGGCATTGCCGCAACTTTTAATGCTCCCATTGCCGGTGTTATGTTTGCCATGGAGATAATTCTTGGCGACTTCGGCATTATGATATTCAGTCCTATTGTGGTGTCTTCTGTCATGGCAACCATCATCTCCAGAGCTTACCTGGGGAATAATCCTGCATTCTCGGTTCCCAGTTATACCATGGTCAGTATTTCCGAAATTCCCCTGTATATGCTTCTTGGTATAGTTGCCGGTTTGGCGGGTGTATTGTTTACAGCCACGCTATATAAAATGGAAGATCTTTTCGATAATCTAAAAATCCCTGCATATACGAAAGCGGCGGTCGGCGGCCTGATAATCGGAATGATAGGCATCTTCCTGCCTCATATTTTTGGTGTGGGCTACAATGCCATAGATCTTGCGCTTACGGACAAATTGCCGTGGGTTATACTTTTAGCCCTGATATTTATGAAAATAACAGCCACTTCATTGACGATTGGCTCCGGAGGTTCCGGGGGCATCTTTGCTCCCTCTCTATTCATCGGCGCGATGACCGGCGGCGCTTTCGGTTATTTAGCACATATCCTTTTTCCTTCATCAACGGCAACCGCAGGCGCTTACAGCCTGGTAGGCATGGGCGCGGTAGTTGCGGCAACAACTCATGGGCCGATTACCGCGATTCTCATTCTTTTTGAAATGTCAGGGAATTACCGGATTATCCTTCCGCTTATGCTTTCCTGCATCATTTCCTCTGTTTTCGCCAGCCACTTGAAGAAAGAGTCTATCTATACATTAAAACTTATACGCAGGGGAGTGAATATACATGAGGGAAGAGAAGTAAATATTATGAAGTCTCTCAATGTGGGTGAGTCAATGACCCGCACCGTGGAAACTGTGCCTGAAGATATGTCTCTCAAAGAATTGATAAGATATACCATGGGGAGTAAACACTCAAGTTTTCCGGTTGTAGATAAGAATGGATTGCTGACAGGAATACTTACATTTCAGGATATTAAAGAGATCATCTATGAGGAATGTTTAGACGGGATCATCGTAAAGGATCTCGCAATCACCAAAGTCATTACCGTTACTGATCAAGACAATCTGGATATGGCATTAAAAAAGATTGGCTTCAAAAATATCGAACAACTGCCGGTAGTAGATAAAAATAATCCCGGAAAGATCATAGGAATACTCTCCAGAAGAGATATTTTCGCGGCATACAATAAGGCGCTTATTGATCGTTCCCTGGCAGACGAAACGTCCAAAGATTCAAAGGATTGCTAATTTTTACAATGGAGCCCCCGCCAATTTTGTCTGAAATTTATCAATCGTGTATAACGGCAATGTGCTTCGCCTGATTATGGCATGGGTGAAATGCTATTTGGCGCTTGCTGCGTTGAGGAAGAAGAATTGTCTCCTGAATTACAAATGCCAACGCAGTTTTGAAATTCTGCGTCACATGCACTCTTGTCTGTGTTAATAGTATAACAGGCTTGCTGTTTTTCGGTGCAGGAACTAATGCAATTACTTGTGCGTGTCTCACTTGTTTCGGTCGTTTCTTCTGCATTTACAGTGTTTTTATTTTTGTCGGCCGTTTCTTCTGCTTTTAAAGCGCCTTTATTTTTTTCTTCAATAGCCTCTTTATCCGCGGGTTCTTCCGGTGACGGTTTATAAGATTCCATTAATACACATTTCCTCATTCCATTTTGAATGTTATCAGTAATGATATTATTACCATCACGGTCAATGCATTTGTACAGCTCTCCTGAATAGGCCGGGGTTATGAAAGCAAAAAAGACGCACAATGTTAAAACTATCTGTTTCATTTTAGCTTCTCCTTAATCCGGTTACCAAGAAACTATGTGTACAATAGGGAATAAGGGGTCAAGTCTTTGCTTGGCTCATACTAACAGTTTCTCAACTTCTTCCACTTTTTACCGCAGATTCCTGTTCCTGATCATCTCCTGCTTTATTCTAGTAATCACGCTACCCACACTGCTGTAACTGTTCATGCCAAAACAATTACCAATATCTTTCAGTGCAGTTCCGGTATATTTTCTTATAAGGTAAATAGCCACATTTCGCGCCTCATGAAAATAGGTTCAACAGCGCCCTATTTTTCTTGCGGTATTTGCCGCGCTGAGTTACGTGATGCGGACATCCTAGTGCTGTTATTCTTGCTATTCTGAGCATGGCACAAAATAGAACTATTCCATCCGCAAAGTCAATAATTAAATAGGGCGTCCCCCGAATTCCTGTTTAGTGTTTCCCGAGTTCGCATTCTTCCGATTATCTCTATCGTATGGATTAATACGGCTTCTTTCTTAGAATCTTCACTTTGCGTTTTATTCTTGTAATTTATCACTGCCATGTTATATATTTATACATATTCTCCTGTCTAATTACAGAGGCAGAAAAGCAAAAGCAACAATGGATTAAAAAGGATGTTATGAAATATTTTTATCCGTGTCGCTAAATTGCATAGTTTTTAGACTGGATAATGATCCGGTAGAATCAATTGAGGTAATACTTTGAAAAAGTATATTTACTCTTTTTTGTTGATTTATTTTCTACTTTTGTCGGCATGTGCAACCACACAGGATTTGGAAGATGCCAGACGTGATTTTGCCGCCCGGACAGATGCTTTCCAAAATAAAGCGGACACTATCGACAATGAAATAAAATCTCTCCAATCACAGACCGAGCGTTTGTCGACAGACATAAAGTCCCTGACAGAGGAAAGGGCAGCAATCAAACAGAGCGAAGCCGACAAAGGTGCAGATATTACAAACATAAGGGAAATGCTCGAAACATTAACAGGCCGTATAGATATCTTGCAAAAAGAGACGTCTGACATCAGGGACGGCATGGGAAAAATGAACAAAAGAATATCTTTTATCGAAAAATACCTGGACATTGGCGACCATAAGGCAGTGATGGCGGTTCCTGATTCCGGTAGTGTAAACAACATCGATATTAAAGTGAAAATGAATAGCGATACGGAATATGCGATGGCTTTTAATAGTTTTAAAGAAGGAAATTTCAAAAAGGCCCGCTCCGAATTCGAAACTTATCTTACGCATTATCCCAATAATGAAAATACTGCCAATGCAAACTATTGGATCGGTGAATGCTTTTATTTCGAAAACAATTGTGACCAGGCAATATTGAATTATGACAAAGTTATAAAAGAATATCCCGCATCAGATAAGGCGCCCTATGCACTGCTGAAAGAGGGTTTATGTTTTGACAAGTTGGGCGATAAAGTGACGGCAAAAATCATTTTTCAGCAGATAGTTCAGAGCTACCCCAACACCAGTCAAGCGATAATAGCCCAGAAAAAGATAGAGGAGATAAAATAATTTAACAGATCTTTGACCGGCGAATATAAGGTTATTACCGGATTAGAAATCCTGTAATATTGTTTCAAGAATCACCACTTTAGAGTCGCAAGTTATTATTTCCCATTAAATCACAGGATCAAACGATAATCATTGATTATATTTTTTCAATTGTTTGTCTGAACATTTTTAAAAAAGCATCGATTTTCACTCTTCAAATAAACTGAAAAAAGAACTAATTCATGCTATGAATAATAATTGAGAAACCTGCACGCAGCGGAAGTAAGACAGGTTTACCCGATAAGGTGTTAAATGAAACTTGCAGCAAAGCTTGTGTCTATCATTGTTTTGGGAATAATCATCATTCTGGCGATTGATGGGTATTTTACGGTCAGGCATGACATTGAAATATTTGAAGCAGATATGAAACGAGACGCGCACACGCTGGGTCGTGCAATGAAAAGTTCGGTAACCGATGTATGGCTTACCAAAGGTAAGCAACGCGCCTTAAAGTTGATTTCGGAAGTCAATGAGGGACCACATAGATTATACGTCCGTTGGGTTTGGCTGAATGTACCGTCGAATGATCCATACAGCCCCCGTGTAAGTCGAGAAAAGCTAGGGATGGTGATACAGGGACAGGAGATGTCTTTCACGGAACGATATAAAGATGGTACAGGATTTATTTATACGTATGTTCCCATTAAAGTCGACGAGAAAAAACCGGGAGCCCTCGAACTTTCCGGAACATTGTACCAACTGGATAATTTTACCCGTACGGCTATTATCAGAATACTTATCTTGATGGGTGAACTTATTCTGATAGCTGCGCTTGCTACGTGGCTGCTTGGTTTCGGAATGATCGGACGGCCTCTACATCGTCTAATCGAAAAAATACGGCGTATAGGAGAAGGCGATCTTTCCGCGCCTTTGCATATTCGCGGAAGAGACGAGTTTTCCGAACTGGCTATGGCGTTGAATGCAATGTGCGAACAGCTTAATAATGCCCAGGAAAATATTCGTAAAGAAATTATCGCCAGGATAGAAGCTATGGAGCAATTGCGTCACGCTGACAGGCTCAAAACAATAGGCGGACTGGCCTCCGGTATTGCTCATGAGCTTGGCACACCTTTAAACGTTGTTTCCGGCAGAGCGGGTCTTATTGCCAGGGGCGATCTTTCGAATACGGAGCTCATGGAAAGCGCGGAAATCATCAAAACACAGTCTGAACGCATGACGGCGATCATACGGCAGCTTCTTAATTTTGCCCGGCGCGACTTGCCTAAAAAAACCATAACCGACCTGCGGCAGATAGTGCTTCAAACCATAAACCTTATGTCTCCCCATGCCCGCAAGCAAAATACAAGGCTGTGTTTTTCCGGGGAGGACATTCCGGCCATGGCAAATGCAGATTCCGGGCAGATTCAACAGGTTTTGACAAATCTTATTGTCAATGCCCTGCATGCAATAAACAAGGATGGCAAGGTAGAGGTGGGTATCCGCGAGGAACATACCCGAAATCCGGAAGGCGGCAACGAATCCGCGAAGGATTATTTCTGTCTTTATGTTCTGGATGACGGAATAGGAATTCAGGAAAAAGATATTAAACATCTCTTTGAACCTTTTTTCACGACAAAAAACGCCGGTCATGGCACTGGACTCGGGCTTTCCATCGCTTACGGCATCATTGGGGAACACGGCGGCTGGATAGAAGTTAAGAGCACGCCTGGGGCAGGCAGTTGTTTTTCTGTCTATTTACCGCGAGAGGTTGAAAAATGAACGGACGAATTCTGATTGTTGATGATGATCAAAGCATGTGTGAACTTCTTGAGGCGGATTTAAGCCGGCGCGGTTTTCAGATATCATGCTTCACCTCCGCGAATGAAGCGTTCCACGCATTGCAGGAAAAAGAATTCGACACGGTATTGACCGATCTGCAAATGCCGGGCATGGACGGGCTTGATCTTTGTAACCGTATAGTATTGAACAGGCCGGACGTACCCGTCATCGTCATTACGGCATTCGGCAGCATGGAAACCGCCATCAAAGCAATGCGGGCTGGAGCTTACGATTTTGTCACAAAACCTGTCGAAATGGATATACTCGCTCTTGCTCTGGAACGCGCCGTAAAACAACGTTCCCTGCAGGTTCAGGTAAAAACACTGAGTAAAGTTGTAGAGACTGCTAAAAAGTATGATGAGTTGATAGGGGCAAGCAGAGCCATGCAAAATATCTATCATCAACTTTCACGGATAGCAAATGCCGAATCCACAGTTTTGATAACCGGCGAAAGCGGCACAGGCAAAGAACTTGTCGCCCGTGCCCTGCACAGGCAAAGCAGCCGGAGCGCCGGCCAGTTTATCGCTGTCAATTGCGCCGCCTTAACCGATACGCTTCTGGAAAGTGAACTTTTCGGGCACACGCGCGGCGCGTTTACCGATGCCCGGTCGGCCCGCAAAGGACTTTTCCTGCAGGCCGAAGGAGGAACGCTTCTTCTGGATGAAATCGGCGACTTTCCCCTGACCCTGCAGCCCAAGCTTCTTCGGGCGCTTGAAGAACGATCTCTGCGTCCGGTCGGCAGCGACACGGAAATCCCTTTCGATGTAAGGGTAATCTCGACGACGAATCGCGATCTTGAATATGCCGTAGAAGAAAAATTGTTTCGAGAAGATCTCTTCTTTCGTATCAATGTAATACAGATCGAACTTCCGCCGCTTCGCGAACGGGGAACGGACATTCTGCTCCTGGCGCAGCATTTCATCGAACAGTTCGCGACCCGCACGGATAAACGCGTATCGGGCATATCGAACGCGGCGGCAGAGAAATTGCTTGACTACGCGTGGCCCGGAAATGTGCGTGAACTGCGCAATGCCATGGAACGGGCTGTGGCGCTGACCAAATACGAAAATCTTATCGTTGAGGATCTGCCGGAAAAGATTCGTTCTTACCGAGGCACGGAAATGATCATCGGCAGCAATGCTTCCGAACTTGTTTCCATGGAAGAAACGGAACGTCGTTATATCCTGCATGTTCTGAAGGCCGTCGGAGGAAACAAAGCTCATGCCGCGCGAGTGCTTGGTTTCGACAGGAAAACTTTATATCGCAAATTGCAATTTTATAAAATTGCCGAAGATGAAGATAAGGAATGAAAAAGGGCCTGTAACAGACGTATACTCAAAATATGTGCCACATCTCAAGTCAGAATTCCGCGGCATTGATTATTATCGGCCGGAGATGGTTATTAACGAAAAGCTGCTACAATAGACATCATGAACCAGAGTGGCAATTGTCTACAGTGTAGCATTATGCCCCTTTAAAAACTGTCACGCCGGAAGCAATTACAGGGAGCCGAAAAAACGTCTATTTGTTTTTTCTGTCCCGCATCTATTCTTAATTCTTGCAGATTTTAAAATTCAAATCATTTTTTCTTAACGTCGGCATTGGATTTGCTTTCCAATCAATACAACTTGAATCAGCCATAAGAAGCCGGTTAAACAGATCATGAAACGATAGAAATTAAAATGACGGGGAATCGTTATATGAAAAAAGAAGATCAGCCATTGAGTAAAATCCCTATAAAAAAGAAAATCCCGCATATTCTTCTTGCGGAAGATAACCATGAAATGCGCGCACTCTTGTCAATGTCGCTTCGCAAAAACGGTTATGAAGTTACCGAATTTGCCGACGGCCATAGTATGCTTGAATACTTTTTCTCCGTCAATTCCGTCCAAAAAGAGGCTGCTTTTGATTTAATCATTTCGGATATCAGAATGCCCTTCCTTACCGGTATGGAGATTCTCGAAGGTTTGCACAATGCCGAAGGATTTCCGCCTGTAATTTTGATTACGGCATTTGGTGACGAGGAAACACATGAACAGGCATATCTGCTTGGGGCTGCGGCTGTATTTGATAAACCTTTCGATATCGAAGACCTGTTAACCAAAGTGCAGGAAATAACGCCATCATACTAATTGTCTTTTCTCAACAGTCAACGGCAGACCTGACCCCATTCCCCCATCCTTCGAAATCCCCGGTCTTCCCCATTAAATAGAACCGTGCCCTTTATTCCCTATAGTCATGAAAGTCAATCACTTTAAATGTTCGGGTCAAAATTATTTAGCTTATTTTGCCTTGACATGGTGTACCGTAAGTGTTACACTAGACTATAAAGAGGGGAAATTATGCCTACCAAAAATCCAAGAGTAAACATTGTTATTGAGCCGCCACTGTATGGCACTATGCGTGACCTTGCAATAAGCGGAGGCATTTCCATGTCCACCCTTGCCCGTGACCTTATCCGGGAAGCGATAGAATTGAGGGAAGATGTTGCCCTGGCAGCGCTTGCCGACAAGCGAATGAAGACTTTCAAGAGAAAAGTTGCGCTTTCATATAAAGATGTATGGAAATGACGCATGCCTTTTACATTACGCTATCATCCTGCTGTTAGTAACGAGGATTTGCCGCGAATAGATCGAAGGACAAAAGACAGAATTCGTAAGGCCATAGAAGAACGCTTGCAGACCGCTCCTGATGAATATGGGCTCCCTTTACGAAAGTCGCTTAAAGGCTACTGGAAGCTGCGCGTGGGTGATTATCGGGTCGTGTTCAAAGTGGTCAGGAACGAGGTGTGGATTCTCGGCATTATACATTGGAAGTTTGTTTATGTTAACATTAGCGCGAGAACGTAAATTCAGTTATTTACGGGAGGTATTGATATATGGGTGCAGGTAATGCTTTTTTATATATTCTCACCGGTTTGGCGGCCGGATTGTTAAGCGGTCTCATCGGCATTGGCGGCGGGATCATTATCATTCCGATTCTTGTAATTTTTTTCGGCCTTTCCCAGAAAATGGCACAGGGGACAACGCTGGCGCTGATGGTTCCCCCGATAGGAATCCTTGCCGCGTGGACTTATTATAAAGAGGGCTTCGTTAATTTGCCGATTGCGGCCTTGATATGCGCCGGTTTCGTATTCGGCGGATTAATCGGCGCGAAATTTGCCGTCAATTTATCCAACCAGACACTGGAAAGAATATTCGGCATAGCCTTATTGATTATCTCTCTAAAAATGATTTTCGCGAAATAAAGACTGGCAAAAGAATTACTGATTTACAACTTAAATCTCATAAGATCGCAGGGTGGATGAAGCAGAGCGCATCCACCGAATATTCAAGTAATGGTGGAACCGCTGCGCTTGTTCCACCCTACAGAACTGCTTTACAACTTAAATCTCATAAGATCGTAGGGTGGATGAAGCGGAGCGCATCCACCGAATATTCAAGTAATGGTGGAACCGCTACGCTTGTTCCACCCTACGGAACTGCTTTTTTGTATGGATTGCCCGCCTTGGCAATCCATAAGCTGCGCGTTTAGGGAAACGCGCCCTACTTTCCTTTGTCATTGCGAATCGGCTCTATGGCCGCTGTGGCAATCTATCTTTAACTTTTATCCTTTCCAAAATACTTATATTTCACGACCATCTCCCTTAGTCTATGCAAATAATAGTGTCAGGTCTTGAAATATCAGTTTCTTTCTGTATTCTTCAACACCATTGCGGAGCTTAGAAATTTCTTAATATATTATGGTCACTGTCATCAAGCGGTATCACCCTGCGGGGATCGGGCGCAAGACTGGCCGCGGCCCTGCCGCCTTTTCCCGGCATGCCCTGATTGAGCGGCGCATGACCCGACCGGCCCTCGCCTGGCGTCCGGGTTAACTCAGCACTGCCTGTCAACGTGAACCCCTCTATCATGCTGCGCATCTGCTCGGACTGAGAGGACATCTGCTCGGCCGCGCTTGCCGATTCCTCGGCATTGGCCGCGTTATGCTGGGTTAGCTGATTAAGCTGCTCCACAGCCTTGGTCACCTGGCTTATGCCCTGATCCTGCTGCTCGGATGCCGCCGCTATCTCCGCCACTACATGACTGACCTGGTTGGATTTCTCGGCAATATCCTGAAAGTTCTTCAAGACCTCAGCATTAATAGCAACACCGTTCTCGGAATTCTTCACCGCGTCTTCAATTAAACTGGCCGTGTTCTTGGCCGCCTCCGCGCTCCGCATGGCCAGATTCCTTACTTCCTCGGCCACTACCGCAAATCCCCTACCGGCATCCCCGGCACGGGCTGCTTCCACCGCGGCATTCAGCGCCAGTAAATTGGTCTGGAACGCGATCTCGTCTATGGTCTTGACTATCCTGGCTGTGGAATCCGAAGATGTCTTTATCTGATTGATGGCCGACGACATCCGGCTCATGCTCTCCACGCCCTTATCAGCGCTTTCTCTGGCCTGCTCAGACACGCCCTTGGCCTCCCTGGCGTTTTGAGTATTTTGCCTGGTCATGGATGACATCTCCTGCAGACTGCTGGACACTTCCTCCAAAGAACTTGCCTGCTCGCTTGCGCCCTGTGACAGAGACTGCCCGCCGGTGCTCACCTGAATACTGGCGGAGGTTACCTGCTGGGCCCCGATGGCCACCTGCTGCAGGGCCTTATCCAGGTTCTCCACTGCCATATTGAGGGCTTCTTTGATCTTGGAGTAGTCCCCTTTATAATCGCCCGTGATTCGGGCAGACATGTCTTTGTTTGCCACTTTCTCCAAAATCGCCGACGCTTCATTGATCGGACCCATAATTGCATCCAGCGTTTTGTTGACGCCAGTCACGATTTCCTGATAGGCGCCATTAAATGTTTCGGCATTACCTCTGACGTCGAGTTTTCCTTCCATGGCAGTCATGGTCAACATATTCATTTCTTTAACCAGATTACTTATGTTTATCACCATCATTTTTATAGCCGGCCCGATCTCATCGCGGTCATCTGTTATGGCCGGCGCAATACCGATATTGCCTTCGGATATCTGCTGAATATTAAATATCACATTTTTCTGAAGGTAGTCGGCAAACTGATCCATCGCTTTGGCCAAAAAGCCGATCTCATCTTTACGCTCCATGTTCAGGCGTTTGGAAAGATGACCCCTGCCCAGTTCCTGCATCATCAGCACTCCCTTTCTCAAAGGTTTGGTGATAGATACTGTCAACATCATAACCACGATTATCGACAGGACTATTCCTATAGCTGATAATGTTAGCATTATATACGAAAAACCCCCTGTGTTTTTTATAGTTGTATTTACACTCGACTCGTTCTTTCTAATGCCGTAATCATTAAGGTCATTGATGGCAACCAGGGTTTTTTTCTGGCTTTCAATCATATAGCTTCCATCGGCCAGCAGGCGGGCAACTTCATCATTTTTGCCTTTATCCGCCATTTTCATTATTTCCTTATAACCGCGCTGCATTTCCGGCCAGGCGGCGTCGAAATCGGAGAGCAGTTTCTTTTCTTCGGAAGTCAGTTCTCTGCTTCTATAGATATAAATCGTTTGATCTATTGAATTTGTTTCCTTATTAATGCTTGTAAGAATATTATTACGTTCTGAAGGCACTGCAATATAACGATAAAGAAATTTCTCCATTTTTTCGAGGCTGGCCTTCAGATATCCAGCTTCCCGAATTGCCCCTACATACTGATTGTATACCGAAGCCACCTTGTGCAAATCGTCATTTCTTACTTTGACACCATACGAAAGCAATATCGTCGCAATGATACAGACAATTACAATGCTCCCTGCGAGCTTGACGCCAACTTTGATATTGTTTAGCACGTTTCTCTTTCCCTTTTACTTTACTTTCGCTGGACTAGTTACTTGTTCCCAGTTAATAAGCACATTTGTATTGTATTGTATTTTTTTCTTCTCGTTTTTTTGGATTAGACCTCTGCTTCGTTTTCTCCGCAGGTTGCTTTTTTTAGATTTATGACGTCCGAGGCTGTAATCACTTTTTCAATGTCCAATAACAGGCGAATCCGCCCTCCGGTTTTGCCCACTCCCAAAAGGTATTCAGTTTCCACGTCCGCCCCGAAAGATGGAGTATCTTCTATGTCCCCGGAAGTCACATTGACCACCTCGGAAACCTTATCCACCAAAATACCCATCATTAAACTGGATGTATTTATAACAATGATACAGGTCTCGTCAGTGATGATGGTCTGTTCCATACCGAATTTGACCTTAAGATCCATGATGGGATGAATCTTGCCCCGCAGATTGATGACCCCCCGGATATACTTGGATGTCAGCGGAACAGGTGTGATCGGCATCCGGCCGATAATCTCCTGAACTTTTAATATCTCCACCCCGTATTCCTCACTGGCAAGAAAAAAGGTCAGGTATTTACCGGCGCGGGAATCAACCCTCACGGACTGATTTTCATTAACCGCGCTTGCGTTTTTCATGCTTTTGCCTCCTGTATGGCCTGTTTATTACGCTGTAACATTAATTGCTGCGGGCTATATTAACTATTCCGGCAGTGTCCAGAATTAAACCTACCGTACCATCACTCATGATGGCTCCTCCGGCCACTCCCTGCACTTTGTTGATCCCATTGCCCAGTAATTTGGTTACAACCTGGGTTTGGGATAAAAGATCGTCTACAAAAAGAGCGCAACGCTGCTGTCCCTCACCTATCACCACCAACAGCCCCAAAGTAAGTTCGGTTTGAGCGTCCGTAATATCAAAAAGCCGGTGTAACCTGAAAACCGGTAACAGTTCACCCCTGAAGTCAAGCATTTCGGCTCTTTGGTTCACCGTGTGGATATCTGCCTCAACCGGCCTTACCGCTTTTTGGATATTGGCGATAGGCAGGATGTATCTTTGAGATCCCACTCTAACCACCATTCCGTCGGTAATAGCCATGGTCAGGGGCATTCTCATAATAAAGGCGCAGCCCTGACCTTCCGAACTTTGAACCTCTATCCGGCCCCGCAGGGCATCTACTGCCTGGCACACCACATCCAATCCCACTCCCCGGCCAGAGACCTCTGTTACTTGCTCCGCGGTGGAAAAGCCCGGCTGGAATATCATTTGCCAAACCTCCTGGTCAGTCATCCGTTCAGCCGAATCTATCAAGCCACGGGATATGGCCTTGTCTACTATCTTCTGGCGGCTCAGTCCTCTGCCATCATCCCAGACTGTCAGCATGATGCTGCCTTCGACATGACCGGCCGTCAAATAAATCCAGGCATCCTCGGATTTCCCGAGTTGGCGGCGTTCCTCTGGCGTTTCAATACCATGGTCAACTGCGTTCCGAATAAGATGGATCAGAGGATCGGCAACCATGTCAACCATGTTACGGTCGATCTCGATATCCTCACCTTCAATAGTGAAATTTACCCTTTTACCATTTTTCTGGGAAAGATCGCGGGCCAGCCGAGCCATTTTCTGGAAGGTGCCCTTCAGGGGGACCATACGAAGGATCATGCTCAGATCCTGAAGTTCGCGCACTATCTTTCCGGCATGGGATATTTTTTTACTAAGTTCGCGATGTTTTCCGCTCACGATTAGTTCATCCTGTCCCACCATGGTCTGGGCGATCACCAGTTCGCCCACCGTATCCAACAGCTTATCCAGCCGGTCAATCTTGACCCTGACTGAGGACTCAACTATCTGGTCCGGAACCTGGCTTGCGGCCAGGAAATGATCTGCAGAAGCTTCTCCATCTTTCCGGGCCAGCTTTTCCCTGGGTTCCTGCTTGATGGCTGGCTCAGGTGACAGATCATTGACTTGTGAATCCCTGGTGCCGGAGATAAAATTCTTTAAGGCTTCCAGCAGTTCTTCATAGCCCAAAGGCAGTTCTATTTGCTGACCAGGACCTGATGTTTTCATCCGTTCCAAAATGCTCTTGGTCATGTCTAACGATTTAAGAGACAGATCGGCATGGCCTCTTGTAAAACTCTCCTGACCATCCCTGACTCGAACCAGCATAGATTCCGCTTTGTGAGCCACGTCCTTAACGCAGTCCAGATTAATGAAGGAAGAGGTTCCTTTGATGGTGTGGAAACCCCTAAATATAGTATTCAGTAATTCCTGGTTGTTCGGATTCTTTTCCCAGTCCAAAATGGCCGACTCGGCCATGTTAGAGCATTCCATGCTCTCAACAATAAACTCATTTAACAGATCCGCATCAAACTCGTCAGATAGAGTAAATTTAAGCGATTTCATTTTTTCCGGCAAAACGGCCTGGGGTTTTTTCGGTTTTGCGCCAGAGGAATTTTCCGCGCCAAATTCCATTGCCTGCTCCAATAATTCTCCCAAACGGACTATTCCCGCCCGGCGCGATTCCAGGTCATAGCCCGACCATGCCTCTATCTCGGCACAAGCCTGTCCCAAAATATTTTTAACTTTTCCCCTGGCCTTTTTTTGGGCAAGAACCAGGCTTTTTTTAAACACGTCCAAATCCGAAATGTTTTCCGGATCGAGTTCGATCAACGATATAGCCAGATGATTTAGGTTCATTTTTTCTTTTTCCACTCAAATATTATTCTATCGAACGCCGCAAGTTAAGAAATTACTCGATATATATACGATCAATTTTTTAATTGTTATACTTGAGATCATGGCAGGATCATGGACTACTGTGAGTTTACACGGCAGTCCTGCCACCATATCCCCCCAACACGAAGACTTAGGTCAGTGACTTTGCGTCCCGTCTTTTCAGGCGGTTTGCCTTTATCAATTTGAAACTTTTCATACTCTTTATAATATATCACCAAAATATATCACCAAAGTCAAGAGATAATATACACACGAATCAGGATATAATATATTTACTATACGCTGCCAACTTATTAATATTGATAAAAAATAAGTTGCGCATTAATAAATACAACCAACCATTTTTAAAATATTGACTGCAAAATATTTCTATATTAAAATACTTGGAAAAAGTTATTTAAATATAAGTCAAATAATAGAAATTAGATGGTTTTTGCGACAAGCTTTAGTGTTAAATGAAAATGGCTTCATTGAATACATTCATATCGCCATTTATGAAGCTACAGGAGCAGTTACCTTCCAGCAAAAACTTATGGAGATGAACAGGAAAGATGCTCCCACCAAAGTACGTAAAGGTTGTAATCTGAATATTCGCCAAAAAAGAAGAAATTGAAAGAAACAAACGTTACCAATAGCCGCTGAGCATGATCATGTTCGACATTGATTATTTCAAAAAAGTCAATGATACTCGCGGCCATCAATGTGACGATTTTATTTTACAATAAATTGCCGAGACATTGAAAAGATTACTGGAAACAAAACTTTTTACGCGTTATGGAAGATAAAATTTCTGTTGCTTATTAACAGAAACTCCTATACAAAGAACACGATGTATACGGAACGGTTTCGAAAGAAATTTTTTAGGAAAACATACCGTTATCGGGACAGGAGCATTGATATAACTATCAGCCCGGGTTATCAACTTTGAATAAATAAACCAATACGGCAGAAATGTTCTTGAAAAATGCAACGCCGTCAAAAATGCCCGACGCAATCGGGTTGAAGTTCCAGAAAAGAAAACCGGAGCAATATTTTTAAGAAATAAAGATAAAATAAATTTACGTTTTTTTGATATGCTGTTATATAGATATGTGAATGCGAAGTGAATAAGATTCGCTCTTTAAAAGAGGTTTTTATGATTAAAAAAATATTAATTGTCGACGATTCTGTCATATCTGTAAAAATAATGAAGAGTTGTATACCTAAAGATAATGATTACGAATTGTTTGATGCTCCTGATGGTAAAAGCGGTGTGGAAAAATTCAAGGAAATTAAACCGCATCTAACTTTCATGGATTTAACTATGCCTGTCATGGATGGTTTTCAGGCCTTGGAAGAAATTTTAAAAGTCGATCCAAAAGCAATTGTTATAATTTGTACTGCGGATGTTCAAATCAAAGCAATTGCAAAAGCACATGATTTAGGCGCATTTTCGGTATTAAAAAAGCCACCGGCAAAAGAATCAATAACAGCGGCCATCAAAGAAGCAGACAATGCCCTGGTGGAGCGTGGATAAATTATGTCGAAAAATGATAGCGCCAATGCGATGATTACCAGCGACGAAACTGATCTCATGCAGGAAATCATGAATATCGCTTTTGGCCGTGCCGCTGCGGATCTTGCAGAATTCATAGATATTTTTGTTCTCCTCAGTCCTCCTGATGTAATACTGCTTCAAGCCTCTGAGCTTCCAGCATATATTAACAGTGAACTAAAAGACTGCGATAAAGTATCCGTTGTGGAACAAAGTTTCTGGGGTAAATTTAAGGGTAACGCTTATTTGTTTTTCCCTTCCGGATCAGGAAAAAGAATATCTTCTATACTGGGCAATGGAGATGAATTGTTTCTCTCAGATCCTGCTAATGAGATGGAGAAAGAAACATTTCTGGAAATTGGCAACATCCTAATCGGAGCATGTATTGGGAAAATTTCTGAACTTTTAGGTGATTTTTCTACTTATTCACCACCACGCGTTGTCGTTGAAAAAAGTAGTCGCGATATAGTGTCCGCCAGCCTGACTGCCCCTGGCAACGTAGCCATTGTATTAAGGACAGTGTTCGAGTTTAATGAAAAAAACATCAGCGGATATCTATTTGTTGTAACCAAACAGGAATCTTTTGCCTGGTTAAAGACCGCTTTGCACAAATTCCTCGACCAGTACCAATAATATAGACTCTACACGCACTATTTTTTGTTGCTTCGGGAAATCTGGAATACAATTAATTACATCTAAAGTTTCAGATACGGCCGCAGAATATCTTCCAGCTTTTTTCTTTGATTTTCAAATTCGGCTTTATCCATTGCCGATGGCAACTCAATTTTAGGACAAAATTTTATAGTAACGCGGGAGAAAGGTTTAGGAATCATAAATCTATCCCAACTATGCAAATACCAGGCACTATCAGCAATTGCAACTGAGGGAACAATCACGGCGCCGGCGCCGCGGGCAATAGCAATCGCGCCGAGTTTAACCAATCCCGCGGGACCACGCGGCCCATCAAGTATATGCCCCGCCATGCGATGATCTCTTAACCTGTGAATCATTTCTTTAAGGGCGGCGCTTGCGCTGTTGGAAGAAGAACCCCATACCGTATGGAACCCTGCCCGCCCGGCAATACCACCGGCAATCTGCCCGTCCAGACTTTTGGAAGACATCAAGGCGGGCTGATATTTCCTGTATTTATTAAAAACGCGAATCCCGATAAAAAACTGTTGATGCCAACCGCAAATAAGGACCCTTCCGCCTTGCTCCAGATAATCGAACCATTCATTTTCATTTTCTATTTTCAGTCGCAACGTCGCACAATAAAGACGTGCAATCCAGTAAATGACAGCTCCGGCGGTCTTGGTTCTAGCTATTTTACGCAGCTTTTTAAACATCTAATCTTCCCCATGTTGTATGTAGATGTAAAATAATCACGAATAATCCGTAAGTGCAAGCGCGAATTTTATTTTGACTTGATTATCGGCGCATGATTGTTAAAATAACTTGAGAGCGGAATAATTTTGCCGAATAGAAGTTTGTGAGGAATCTTTTATGATTCATCATCAATTAATTGAAACAATGAGAAAGGTTGATTTCTATCCCCATAATCCGGCAACTGTCGAATTTATCCAGACACATATTTCTTATATTTTCATTGCCGGAGATATTGTTTACAAAGTCAAAAAACCTCTCAAGTTTGATTTTCTGGATTTTACCAGCCTGGAAAAACGAAAGTTTTATTGTGAAGAAGAACTGAGATTAAATAAACGCCTTGCCGCTGACACATATCTTGATATTACGGCCATATCGCGAGACTCTCAGGGGAACATTACTCTGGGCAGGGGCGTAGAGATCATTGATTATGCTGTACGGATGAAAAAGCTCCCTGCCGACAGAATGCTCAAAACACTGCTTTTGCAAGGATTAACCGATGACAGGATGATGAATAACCTGGCCGGGAAAATAGCGGCTTTTCATCAACAGGCTCAAACCGGCGGCAAAATTGACGCAATGGGAGATATTGAAAACATCCGTCACAATAATGAGGAAAATTTCGCTGAAACACTGAACTGTATAAATATTACTATCCCAGAATATCAATATAACTTCATCAAACACTACGTGGGGAAATTTCTGGTTGAAAATAAAACTCTTTTCGGGAAAAGAGTTTCTGATCATAAGATCAGAGATTGTCACGGCGATTTGCATCTGGAACATATTTGCGTTACTGATGACATAATCATTTTCGACTGCATCGAATTTAACGAGCGTTTCCGTTATGGCGATGTTGCACAAGACGTGGCTTTTTTAACGATGGATATTGATTTCAACGGCTACTGGCGGCACGCCGATGCTTTTACTCAATCCTACATTAAACATTCCGGCGATACAGATATGCTCACCTTGCTGAATTTTTACCGGTGCTATTATGCTTACGTGCGCGGGAAAGTGACCAGTTTTCGTCGTAATCAAAAGGAAATTACTCAAAGCGAACGCATGGAAATTACAAAAACCGCAGCGCGATACTTTGATCTTGCCTATACCTACGCCACCCGTCTGGATAAACCAGTATTGATTTTAACCGCGGGGCTGATGGGTTCAGGAAAAAGCTTTCAGGCACGCGCACTCGCGGCACGTTTGGGCGCGGAAATTATTCGCACCGATATATTGCGCAAAGAGTTATTCCATATTAAACCGACGGACAGGTATTATGAAGATTTCGGCCAGGGTATTTATTCCGACGATATTTCCCGTCTTACGTATGACAAGGCTTATGATCTGGCCGCGCAGAAAATTAAACAGGGGAAAGCAGTAATTATTGACGCTTCTTTCAAGAGACGGACCGAGCGCCATAAGGCGCTTGATTTGGCGCGAAATCTCGGCGTTCATTTTTATATCCTGGAATGCGTCTGCCCCGACAAAATCACAAAGAAACGTCTGGGAAGAAGAATCAGGAATAACGACAATCCCTCCGACGGACGATGGGAATTGTTTCATAAGCAAAAAGACGACTTCGATGCGATTGACGAAGTGCCGGCGGATTGTCACCTTAAAATTGATACTTCCGTTAATCCGGAAAGTACGCGGCAGAAAATTATCAGGAAAATCAGACTGGAAGAATAAATCGGGAATTAATCAGGCTGGAATACATATTATTTTGTTGCAGCTTTTTGTTGCTTTTCTTCTTCCTTCTTTTTCTTTTCTTCCTCTTTCTTTATCTTTTCCGCTTCTTTTTTTAATTTCAGTTTTTCTTCCTCAGCCATTTTTGCTTTGGTTTCTTTAATGTAATATTCTATCTTGTAATCAAGGCCAATGTTGGCATAATCACGCGCCACCTTCTCAAAACGCGCAAGGGCTGCCTGATACTTGCCTTGTTTGAGATAAAATTTCCCCACATAAAATTCCCGTTCCGCAAGTTTTTGTTTGCACTCCCGCACCATTTTCTCAGCCATGGTGGAGAATTTACTTTCAGGATATCGCGCTATCAGCTTTTCCCATTCCTTTTCAGCGGACATCGTTTCCGTCTGATCACGATCAACATCTTCTATTTGATTATAATGGCACAATCCCAATTGGTAGATGGCATAAGGAACATTTTCGTTGACGGGATGAAGAGAAATAAAGTCCATGTAAGCGTTTTCCGCTTTCGCGTATTCTTTATCACTATATAAGGAATCTGCTACCCCTATCTCCGCTAAAACTGCCATATCGTGCAATGGATATTCTTCCTTGAGGCGCTGGAAATATTCCTGTGCTTTTTTATAATGGCCGTTCCTATATTCAGCGGATGCCCGCGAATAAAGTCCTTCGGGCGAAGATTTAACCGTTTCTTGTTTACCAAAAATATCTGAAAACGAAAAGCCGCTGATAATCAACAACAGTGATAAAGCTATGCACAATCCAATTATCTTTTTGAATATTCTTGAATACATCAAATCACAACCTTTTTATGTTAAATAATTTTATAAGGATTTTTTGACGAAATCTTCAAGCCTTTGCTGAGGAACAAGGCCAATGAGAGTATCTAAAACTTTGCCGTCTTTAAAAAGAATAAGGGTCGGTATGCTGCGCACGGCATAATTAAGCGCTGTTTTCTGATTTTCATCAACATTTAATTTCATAAATTTAACAGTATCTTTAAACTGTCCCGCAAGTTCTTCAACAATAGGGCCTATAGCTTTACAGGGACCGCACCAGGGCGCCCAGAAATCAATGAGCACCGGTTTTGCGCTTTTTAAAACTTCATTTTCAAAATTATCATCCGTAGCAATACTTAAGGATTGGCTGCTCATTAATAAAATCCCCCTTTAATACTTTGTAGAAAGTCTATATGTCATAACAAAGCAAAGAAAGTCAAATGCTATCTGATAGTACAAAAATAAGCTCTTTGGGCTGCTAAAAACCAATATTTCAGTAACTGTTTATTTTGACTGTGTTAAATTAATTTGCTATACAAATTAACATTAAAGGAGATTCTTATGGGTATTTTGGGCGTTATTTCCACAAGATTAGTCATGGGAAAAAGCGATTTATTTAAAAATAGCTCGCTAAAATTAATGGAAAATGAATTCGGGCAGGCTTCTGTATTTACCACGGATAAAATCGCCTTGATTCTAAGGCACGGCAATGACCCCAAGAATCATATCTTACCTCATTTAATTAACTATCGTGCCAATCTCAAGGCGCTGCAAGATATAGGGGTTACTGAAATAGTGAGTATCAATTCCACCGGTTCATTAAAGAAGGATTTACGCCCGGGAATGATTGTTGTCCCCGACGATTTTATTACACTTACAGCCACCCCCACCATCCATAAAAACAGACCTGTGCATATAACACCGTCATTGAATGAAAACGTACGGCGGAAAATAATCAAAGCGGCATTAGAAAACGGTTTACCGGTAATTGAAAAAGGAACCTACTGGCAAACGCAGGGACCCCGGCTGGAGACAAAAGCTGAAATTAAAATGATGACCAATTTTGCCGATATTGTCGGCATGACTATGGCAAATGAAGCAGTAATTGCCCTTGAACTGGATATACCTTATGCGTGCGTCTGTTCTATCGACAATTTCGGGAACGGTCTTCTGGATGAACCTTTGGGCATGGAAGAAATCCTTGAAGGCACCCATAAAAACGCCGAATTAATGACTCAGTTGCTTAAAAGCTACGGGAGAATTTACTCTCGGAAAGATTAAAAAGCGCGCAATTAACACGGCTTAATCCTTATTAAGCAATGCTTCTCAGACGAAAGCTGCCTTAGAAAAGCGGATAATAAATAAAATATATACATTACAGATAATTACCGCCTGCAAAACGGTAATCACAAACGAAAGAGTATCACATGTCAGAAAGCGACTGCGTATCAAGCGTCTTAAAACCTTTCTGCTCCAGAATCTTTTCTGTTTTCTGCATCTGATCGACATCAACCACGAACACCGCTTTTTTCGAACTCTCCAAAACAAAGCCATAGGCATTATTGATATTGATGCCCTCCTGATAAAGCAGCTGCATCAATTTATCCAGCCCGCCGGGTGTATCGGGAATCAAAACCGCCAAAACTTCCCGCAAATGCACTGTCATTCCCGACTGTGACAGAACGGCTTCGGCTCTCTTGGGATCATCCACAATCAGATTGATAATGCCAAATGTATCCGCCGTCGCTATCGTCGTCGCGCGTATATTGATTTTTTCCTTCGCCAGAACGCCGGTAACTTTCGCAAGTTTTCCTGATTTATTTTCCGCGAAAATGGAAAGCTGATAAGCAATCATACTGTTCTCCTATATTTGTTTAATGACTCTTTGTCTGTGCCTCGACAAGGCTGCCGCCGTAATACTTTTCGCGAAGCTTCGGCTTTTCAATTTTTCCGGTTGGATTGCGCGGCACCTTTTCAAAAAAGATTCTATGCGGACGCTTGTAACGCGGCAGCGCGTTACAGAACTGAGTAATCCCTGTTTCAGTACAGGAGAAACCCGGCTTTAATTCAATGACGGCCGCGACGATTTCGCCCAAACGGTGGTCGGGGAGCCCGATCACAGCCACGTCTTTGATTGCGTCATGTGTACGCAGAAAATCCTCGATTTGAACAGGGTAAATGTTCTCGCCACCGGTGATAATCACGTCTTTCTTGCGATCTACAAGATAGATAAAACCGTCTTCATCCATTCGCGCAATA
>Ga0074045_10000469_pt1 | contig 39058 bp, 30 predicted proteins | sample BogForMeECP23OM2_FD_94442 | JGI IMG/M metagenome (GOLD analysis project Ga0074045, IMG submission 94442) | Bog forest soil microbial communities from Calvert Island, British Columbia, Canada - Bog Forest MetaG ECP23OM2 | ecosystem: Environmental > Terrestrial > Soil > Wetlands ...
GAAGCTGCGCGCCGGGTGGTGGAAGCAGCCCCGGAACACGGCATCGGGGTTCTGACGCTATTTGCCTTCTCGAGCGACAACTGGCGGCGTGAGCCGGCGGAAGTCACCTCGCTGATGCGGTTGCTGGCGTGGTACCTGGAGAGCCAGACGCCGAGTGCGCTTGCGGCGGACATGCGGGTAGAGGCGATCGGGAGGCGCGACCGGCTGCCCGTGGGGTTGGCCGCGGCCATCGCGACCGCCGAAGCGGCTACCGCGCACTGCTCCAGACTGTGGCTGCGCTTGGCGCTCGACTATTCCGGCCGCGACGCCATTTTGGCCGCAGCCGGCGGCGCGAGCGAGCTTTCCCGCGCCGGCATCGATCAATGCTTGGGACCGCCGGTGGACCTGCTGATTCGCACCGGCGGTGAGCGGAGGCTGAGCGATTTCCTGCTCTGGGAAAGCGCCTACGCCGAGCTGGTGTTCTCGTGCGTCCTGTGGCCGGATTTCGGCCCGTCGGAATTGGCCGCGGCAGTGCACGAGTTCCGCACACGCGACCGCCGCTTCGGCGGTGTCCAGCAGACCGCAGTCCACTGTTCGCCCGGCTGGCTGGATTGAGCGGGCGAACAGAGCGGTTGTCAGGCGAAAGCGCCTGACCCGCCTTCTACCGCGTCCCTGCCTTCGCGGCTTTGCCCAGCTTCACGGCGTTTTCCATCAGCTTCAAGCCGTGGCCGGCTTCGGCGCTGAGTATGGATTCCGGATGGAACTGCACCGCTTCAATCGGCAGCTCGCGATGGCGCACGCCCATAATCACGCCATCGGCAGTTTCGGCGGTCACTTCCAGGCAGGCTGGAAATGTCTCACGCCGCGCGAAGAGCGAATGGTAGCGGCCCACCGCGAACTCTTCCGGCAGCCCCGCGAAAACGCCGGCACCGCGGTGCCTCACCAGGGAAGGCTTGCCATGCACGGGGTAATCGAGCACCCCCAGCTCACCGCCGAACGCCTCGACAATCCCTTGCAGCCCCAGGCAAACGCCGAACACCGGCACGCCTAGCCGCACGGCGGTCTTTACCAGTTCCGGCACGCCGAAATCCTTCGGACGGCCGGGACCGGGCGAAATCAGAATCAGTGTCGGCGCCACGCGCTCGATCAACTCGGGCGGGAAACCGGAGCGGTAGGTCACCACTTCGGCGCCGGTCTGCCGCGCATAGTTGGCCAGAGTGTGAATGAAACAATCGTCGTTATCGACGAGTAGCAGCCGCGCGCCGGCGCCTGGTCCAGTCCCCAACGCGTGCACTTCCGCCACCTCGGTCTTCGGTTCCACCAGTCCCATCGCGCGGAAAAAGCCGGTGGCCTTGAAGCGCGTCTCGCGCTCCTCCAGCGCCGGCACCGAATCGTAGAGCAACGTCGCTCCAACGGGATAGCGCGCCATGCCGTCGCGCAGGTACGTGGTGCGAATCAGAATGCCGGTGTTGATGTCGCCGTTGAGCGAGATCATGCCAATGGCGCCGCCGTACCAGCCGCGCGCGCTCTTCTCCAGCCTCTCGACTGCCACTGCCGCCGCCTTCTTTGGCGCGCCGATCATGGTCACCGACCACATGTGCGACAGAAACGCGTCCAGCGAATCGAAGCCTTCCTGAAGCTGCCCTTCCACATGGTCCGTGGTGTGGAATACGCCAGCGTACGATTCGATCAGCCGCCGCCCAATCACGCGGACGCTGCCCGGCTCGCAGACGCGCGACTTGTCGTTGCGATCCACGTCCGTGCACATGGTCAGCTCGGATTCCTCTTTCAGCGAACTCAGCAGTTCCTTGATATTCTCGGCGTCGCGCATGGGGTCGCCGGTGCGCTGCGCGGTGCCGGAAATCGGCGACGTTTCGATGCGGCGGCCTTCCACGCGCACGAACATTTCGGGCGAGGCCCCCACAAGCTGTTCCTCGCCGAATTGCATCAGAAACTCGTACGGGCTCGGACTGGCCTTCTGCACGCGCTCGAACAGTTCCGACGTCTTGCCGGAATACGGCGTGCTGAAAGTCTGCCGCAATACCACTTCGTAATAGTCCCCGCGCCGCATGCCCTCGCGCACCGTCTCCACGTTGGCCATGTACTCTTCGGGCGTTTGATCGGAAACGATCTCACCGGCCGGAAGTTTCCGCGGGCGCGGCACGGTCCTCCCGTCGCGCGGCAAGCCGGCGGTGGTGACGGCGTCCCTCGCGAAATCGTAGCGGAAGCGCTCGATCTTCTCCTTCTTGCGATCCATGAACCAGATATCGTCGCAGAGAAACAGGTGCAAATCCTTGTGTCCGTGGCGCGGCAGCTTCTTCTCGATCGGCTCGAACTGAAACAGCAGGTCGTAGCCGAATGCTCCCACCAGCCCCAGGCGCGAATCCTCCTCGCCACGGAACTCGTTCGTAAGCGCGCGCAAAATGGAAAACGCGGAGGGCTGCTTGCTGCGCTCCTCTTCCGGAAACAGCGCGGGCAGCGGCTTCAAGCGGCCTTCCAGCGCACCTTCCACGGAGGTGAATTCCTCCCAGTGCGGATGCGTGGCGAGCACCGGGTAGAGAATTGCGAGAATCCTGCGGCCGCGTTCGTTCAGCGCGCGGAACTCCACGCGCCGGTCATAGGCGACGATTTCGAGCGGCGGGCGTGTGGCGGCGATGTCCCAACGCGAGTACCGCCCGGGATACTCGTATCCCGAGGAAAGATAGATCCCACGGTGACGGTCCAGATCGTGCAGAAGATGCTTCAGCCCCTTTTGGTAATTGCCCTGCGAAGCCGAGCGGGTGACCTCAATTCCGTGGGGAGTCGTGTAGCGGTATTCGCGCATGTGGAACTCCCGGAAAGGCTATTTTTCAGCATAGCAGACCATCTCTCGCCAGCGCGCCGGGATGTCCGCCGCCTGCGCGCTCCTCAAATCGTGGCCCGCGCCTTCCACCTCGAGCAGATCCGTATGCGCGGGAATCGCCGTCATCGCCGCGCGCAACTCCGGGACCGTGCCAAACGGATCGGCTGTGCCATGGACGAAGAGCGCTGGCGTGCGCAGGTCGGGGAAGAAACTGACACGTTGCTGTTCCGGCTTGCGCGGCGGATGCAATGGATAAGAGAGTAGCAGTAACGCATCCGCGAGCTTGCCGTGTTCGGTGGCCGCCATTGCGGTTTGCCGTCCACCGTAGGAATGGCCACCCGCAAAGACACGCCCGCCCGTGCGCTTTCGCAGAGCCTCTACCGCGCAGGCTATGCCCTCCCGGTCCCGCGCGGCCAAGGCGGGAAACGGCGGCCCCTTGGGCCGTGCCATGCGAAACGGCAGATCGTAGCGCAGCACTACGTAGCCGGCCTCGGCCAGCGCGGCGGCCACACGCACGAGTAGCGGTGCGTTGGCGTCGGAGCCGGCACCATGCGTCAGCGCGAAGGCATCGCCATTCGAAACCGCGGGACGGTGCAGCACGCCGCGCACACACGCCGTCCGATACGCCTCGAGCGTCACTGGACCTTCCAGCATGGCGGCAGGCGCGCGGGCCGCGCCAACGGCTACTCCTTCTTCTTTAGTTGGTGGTCGTGATCCTTGATGAATTGGCGAAGTTCGTCGGCCATCCCGAGCAGCTTTTCCCACTGCTCGCGGTACAGTGTCACCGGGAATCGGCCGAGCCCGTACACCGACAGGCCGCCCTTTTCGCTGACCTTCATCGACATTTGGCCGCGGGGCCGTTTCAGCGCCTCGTTCTCGGCGCGCAACCGCTCGATCTCTGCTTGCAAAGCTTCTTGGTTTGGCATAGCAAATCCAGTCTCAGTGATACCACAACCGAGGGCGGGGCGTGGGCGGGGGGTTATGCCGGTTCCGCCAGCTTCTCCACCTTCACGCGTGCGATGCGGTTGCGGTCCATTTCGAGCACGGTGTACCGGCGGCCTGCGAAATCCACATGGTCGCCGGCTCGCGGGATGGCACCCAGGCGAAATAGCAGGAACCCGGCCAGCGTCTCGAAGCCGGCATTCTCCGGGATGTCGATGTCGAACTCGGTCTCCAAATCGCGTATGCGCGTTGTGCCATCCAGTTCGGTCTCGTCGGCATCCACGTCGGGGCGCACGTCCTTATCGTCGTGCTCATCCTCGATGCGTCCCACCAGGTGCTCGAGCACATCCTCCAGCGTCAGCATCCCGACGACAGTGCCGAATTCGTCCACCACCATCGCCATGTGCGAGTGGCCGATGCGGAATTGCTCCAGCATTTGCGAGAGCGGCTTGGTCTCCGGCACCACCAGGTGCGGGCGCAGCAGCCGGCCAATGTGAAAACTGCGGCTGGCGTGGCCCGTGCGGATGGCGCGCCGCCGCTCCTCCCACACCGGCAGCAGGTCCTTATAATGCAAAATGCCGACGATCTTTTCGGGCGAGCCTCGGTAAACCGGCAGCCGCGAATGCTTCTCCGCAATCATCGTGCGCAGCACGCCGTCCAGATCCGATCCGGCTTCCACCGAAACGATGTCGTTGCGCGGCACCATAATCTCGCGTGCCACTACGTAGTCCAGGTCCAGCACGCGGTGGATCATGTCCTCCTGCGCCTCCGGCAGATACCCGAGGCCGCGGCTGGAACTGACGATCAGCTTCAGCTCTTCAGCCGAATGGCCGCCATGCACCGCGTTTTTCAGCTTCAGCGTGCGCGTGATAACGCCGGCAGAACGCTCCACCACCACCACGAATGGCAGCGACGCGCGGTAAAAGAGCAGCAGCACCGGCGCCACGATCGCGGCCAACTTGTCGGCTTGGGACATCGAAATATTCTTGGGAACCACTTCGCCCAGCACCACATGCAGGTACGAAATCGTCAGGAAGGCAACCGCCAGGCAGGCTCCGTGAAGAATGTCCGCTGCCAGCGGAGCCGCCGGCATGTGGAAGCGGGACACCAGCAACTGGTAGAGCGTGTTCTCGCCAGCCCAGCCCAACCCGAGGCTGGCCAGCGTGACGCCCACTTGCGTTACCGACAGCAGCCGCCCCGGATTCGAAAGCAGGTTGAGTGCGGCCTGCGCGCCGGCCGCACCGTTCTCCGCCATCTGCCGCAGGCGCGAATGGCGCACCGAAAGCAGCGCCACCTCGGCGCCGGCAAAGAAGCCGTTCACCGCGATCAGCGAGGCAACCAGAACGATTCGAAACGGGTAATAGCCCACAGTCCGCCGATGACATTTTAGCCGAGATCGCCCAGCAAAGCTCGCGCCTACAGCGTTTATGATGGGAGTTAGCTTCCCATGCCACATTCCCCGCTGGCGCGAATCGTCAAGATCGCCAACCTCCTGGTCGCTGCAGCCGTCCTGGCAGCCCTGGCAGTGGTGTATTGGTGCGCGTGGAGGCCGCTGCCACAGCGCTCCGGCTCCATCGCCGCGCCGGTCGACGCGCCGGTCGCCGTGCGCTTCGATGTACGCGGCGTGCCGCACGTCACAGCGGCGAGCCTCGACGATGCCCTGCTTGTGCAAGGCTACGTGACGGCGCAGGACCGGCTATGGCAGATGGACGCGCTGCGCCGTCTGGCCGCGGGCGACCTGGCGGAAGTGATCGGCGCCGCGGCGCTCGAGTCCGACCGCGAATCCCGCCGTCTGCGGATGCGCCGCATCGCCGAGCGCGCTTACGTAGATTTGCCGGCGCCGGATCGCGCCGCAATGGCGGCGTACGCCCGCGGCGTCAACGCATTCCTCGACACCCATCTGGGCAATCTACCCCTCGAGTTCCGCCTGCTCGGCTACCAGCCGCGTCCCTGGAGTGTGGTGGATTCGCTGCTGATCTGTCTGCAAATGTATCGCACCCTCAGCTCTTCCTGGCGCGACGAATTGGAAAAGCGCGACATGCTGGCGCACGGCGACGCAAGCAAAGTCGACTTTCTGTATCCTCCGCGCGGCAGCGGGGAACCTCCGCCGGGCTCCAACGCCTGGGTTGTCGCCGGCGCCCGCACGGCTTCCGGCAAGCCGCTGCTGGCCAACGATATGCATCTGGAGTACGGGCTGCCCGGCATCTGGTACATGGCCCACCTCGAAGCGCCCGGCCTCGACGTCTCCGGCGTGACCCTGCCCGGCGTTCCCGGAATTGTCGTCGGACACAACCAGCGCATCGCCTGGGGCATCACGAACCTCGGATTCTACACCCAGGATCTGTATATCGAGAAGTTCGATCCGCGCACCGGCCGCTATCTCTACCGCGGTCAGACCGAGCAGGCGCGGCTGGAGCGCGAGATCATCCGCGTGAAGAACCAGAACACCGAGGAAATGCCGGTCTGGGTCACCCGGCACGGCCCGCTGTTTGTGAACGAAAACGATGCGCCGATGACGCTGCGCTGGGTTGCCGCCGAACCTGGCTCCATGCAATATCCGTTCCTCGATATCGACCGCGCGCAAACCTGGACGGAGTTCCGGGCCGCACTGGAGCGCTTGCCTGGCCCGGCTTCCAACTTCGTTTACGCCGACACCGGCGGCAACATCGGCTACCAGGTCGCCGGAAAGTTGCCTGTGCGGCACGGCTATCTGGGCGACGTTCCGGTGGACGGTTCGTCGGGCGATTTCGAATGGGACGATTTCATTCCGTTCGCGGAACTTCCTAGCGCCTTCAACCCAGCCGGCGGAATCATCGCCACTTCCAATCAGGACCCGTTTCCGGCCGGCTACCCTTACCCGGTCGGCGGCCGCTTTGCCCCACCATACCGCGCCAGCCAGGTACGCGCTCGCCTCCAGTCCCGCCAAGGATGGCGGCCCGAAGACATGCTCAGCGTCCAGTGCGACGTATACTCGGCGTTCGGCAGATTCCTGGCCGGGCAAATCGTCGCCGCATACGACAACCGCCACGCGCACGTCACCAACCTCGAGGATCTGGTCGCTGCGCTGCGCGCCTGGGACGGGCAGATGGGAATTCGCGGGAGCGCGCCGTTCCTGATCGCGCTCGCGTCCGCGCACGTGCGCACCGCCTTGGCCGAAAACGCCGCCCCCGGTGCGGCGGCTCCATACGACTTCCCGATGAGCTACGCCGTGGTGGAGAAGCTGCTCCGCGAGCGCCCAGCCGGCTGGTTTGCCGATTACGACCAGATGCTCTTAACGGTCCTGGTGGACGCCGTTGAAGAGGGCGAGCGCATCCAGGGGCGTGACCACCAGCGCTGGCAGTACGGCGCCTATTCGCAGATGAACGTCCCCAACCGCGTGATCCGCCGAATTCCGTGGATTGGCAAGTATTTCGACATCGGGCCCGTGCCTCTCAGCGGTTCGCCGGTGACCGTGAAACAGGTTACGTCCCGCCTGGCGCCTTCCATGCGAATGATTGCCGACCTGGACAGTTGGGACCGCTCGCTGCTCAACGAGACCATCGGCCAATCCGGCCAGGTACTGTCGAGCCATTACCGCGACCAGTGGGACACCTATTACGCCGGCCGCAGCTTCCCCATGCAGTTCCACACGATCGACGCTGCCAGCACGCTCGAATTCCGGCCGGCCGGACGCTGAATGAAGCGCTCACGGCGCCCTCGCAGCCGCGCCCCGACAGCAGTCGAAACCGCCACCGTGAGGGAACCGTCCCCGAGATTGAAGTGGCTGTTTCTCGTCCACCGTTCAGACCCGCACCAGTACCTCGCGCAGCCGTTCCCGCGTGAGGAAGAACTTCACCGATTGGAAATCGCCAAACAGTTTTTCCAGACCTCGGTTATTGAACAACTGCACCGCCGGGCGCGTGCCGCGCTGAGTCAATTGCAGCGAGCTCGTTTCGAGGATGCGGAACGTGTAACAGGGGACCCTTTCGAGCTTGTCGTCCGACTCGAAGAATGCCAGCATCTGACTCTTTCGCCGCGCGATCCTGCGCATCTTCGCAACCACCGCGTGCAGCAGAGCCGGTGCCAGATACTCGAGCGAGTCCCATAGCAGAACGCCGTCGAAATGGTCCTCCGGATAGTCCAGCGCCTGCCGCAGAAAGAAATCGATGCGGCCTGGATTGGAATGATCGACCGTGCCGTCGGCGCCGAACGTCTCCTGCAGGATCTGCAGGAAATTCTCGGAATAGAGCCGGTGCCCCAGGTTGGTGATGAAATTCACATTCTCTTGCGACGCGCCGCCTAAATCGAGAATCGTGAGACCGGTTTCCTCGCGGATATCGAGGAAGAACTCCTCCAGCGCGCGGCTGCGCCGCGTCGTCACCACTTCGGGATCGTCGAGCCTGGCGCGGTGGAAGCGGCCGGGCGGCTCGCCGCCGCCGGATGCAGAACCTCGGCTCTCGCCACGCAAGAAGTTCTTGAGTGGTCCTGGCAGCGGCATAGGTTGTGTCGTTACCTCAGTGTCTTACTTCGCGGCGGGCGCGGGAGCCGGCGGCGGCGGGGTCGCCAGCGCGACCGGTTGCGGCGGCTTGACGGCAGCGGCGGCGCGGACAGGTTCCGGCTTGATGATATCGATGCTGCCCTTAAAGAACGCGCCGTCCTCAATTACAATTCGCGCCGTGCGGATGTCGCCCACCAGCCGCGCATCCTTGCGGATTTCGATCTTATCGGTTGCTTCCACGTTGCCCTGAATACTCCCCAACGCATCCACCTGACGCGCCTTGACGCCAGCGTGAATGTTGCCGTTCGGGCCTACGGTAAGCTTGTGTTCCAATAGCTCCACCGTGCCCTCCAGGTCTCCATCGACATACAAATCTTCCTTGCTGAAGATCTGGCCGACGATCTTGACAGCCTTCCCGATGCTGGCCATGCCACTGCGGATGTCCGCATCGTATCTTGTGCTAGGCGTGCTCGACACTGGTGCTGCCTCCTTCTTCGATTCTGAAAAACTGGGAGCCGAGGGTGTAGCCATCGAACTTGCGGGATGACTGGCTAGCGGGACGAACGGCTTCGGCTGTTCTTCTTCCCGGCGCTTGTTCCACATGCGGGCGCCCTCCTGTTGAGATGATTTCGTGAACGGTGCTGCCACTCCAGTCTAACAAGTGCGGACCGCCAAAAGGCAAGCCGTTTTTGGCGGGTGGAACGCAGCGTAACTTTAGATAACTCCGCCGCGCACCCGGTTGCCGCATAATCGAAACATGGCCGAGGGATTGCGTTTTGCCTGCCAGCCCGGCTGCGTCGCTTGCTGCGCCGAGAAGGGTTTCGTGTATCTCACCGAAACCGATGCGCACCGCATCGCGGAATATATGGGACTGGGCCCGCGGGCGTTTGAGAAGCGATACTGTTACCGCACCCGCCGTCAGCTTCGTCTCCGCGTACCGCGCGAAGCGCAATGCCACTTTCTGCGCGAGGCCGGATGCTCGATTCACGCCGTCAAGCCAACGCAGTGCCGCATTTTTCCGTTTTGGCCCGAGCTGGTGAAAAGCCGCGCCGAGTGGCGCAGGACCGCCCGCTATTGCCCAGGCATCGGCCAGGGCCCGCTGATCCAAATCGAATCCGCACGCGCCCAGGCGCGGGAAATGCGCGAAGCGTATCCGGCGATGTACGAGTAAGGCCCACGGCGCTTATGGCAGCTCCTCGAACTGCGTGATACGCATCTCCCGATTGGGAAAGACGGCGCGGATCTCCAACTTCCCTCCTAGCGCTTCCACATATCCAGCCAGCGTGCTGAGGTAGATGTCGGTACGGTGCTCGATCTTGGACACCTCACCCTGGTTCACTCCTAACGTATTGGCGAGTTCGGCTTGTGTCATCTGCCGCGCCCTGCGGACCTCTTCCAATGGCATCGACGCCAAAGTCCGTTGCACACGGCTCGCGATCTTCCGCTGCCGTTCGGCGGGCATTGCCTTGATCAATTCACGGAAGTTCCGGTTTGGCATTAGAGTTCTCCTTCCTGCTTCAATTCGTCCCGATGCCGGTCGTACAGCCGATCCGCCACCGGAACGAATTGCACGTACCACCGATCATCGCCGGTCTCGTCTCCCCCCACCAGGAGAATAGCCGTGCGAAGGGGGTCGAATGCGTACAGCGTTCTCTACGGTCTCCCAGCGCTCTGCGTGCGCAACTCGCGCATGTGGCTGTGACGGGACGCGTTCACCCTGGAACTGTATGGAAAGCCCAACGCAGGCCCGAGTTCGGCAACCAGTCCGGCCGAGTCGGCGACGTCGTCCTGCTGGTCCTCGGTGAGCGTCCCCCACCACTCGCCAAACTCCCGAGTAAACTCGACTTCCCACGCCACGCCTTATTATGCCATAGACGGAATATTCTGTCCATGGCATGGCGACTTGATCGGGCGGGTCCAGCGCGAAGCGCGGCAAGCCGGCAGACTGGCTCATTCATTTCGAGCAGACCGGTGTCAGGCATATCATGTCAGACACCCACAATCAGAAGCGGCTCCAGGATGTGTTCTCCGGGGCCCTGGGAGGCACCTTCAACGACCACCTGATCTTTCGCGCCATCTACGGCGAGATTCAGCTCAAGCGCAAAGAGGAAGTTGTACTTCCACAGTGGTACCACGCCGACTACAAGTTCCTAATGCCGTTGTTCCTCACACAGCCGGACCACGTCGAACTTGCGGCCGCCCTTGAGCCAGACCCGCCGATGAAACGCTATATCGTCAAGACGCTGCCCCTGCCCTATTACTCCCACGCGTATGCGCGGGCGCTCGTGAAAAGCAGAGCGTCGTTTGCTGACTGGATGATGTTGCCCGAGGTTGAGTTGAACGCTGCCGTGGGTATCGACGAAGACACGGATATCCAGTAGCAGGTTGCGCCCCACACTCCAGATACCCGCCCGCCGACGCCATCTGGGCGCGTAATCGGCAGGCCGGAAGTCGCCGCGAGCACGGAGCGGAGACCTCCGAAATCAAGCCGACCCTACACTCCCGCGCGCCCACCCAATCTCCCCAATAGCTTCTCGTACGCGTCGGTAACCGCGTCCCAAGAGTAACGCTGTTGGACGCGGTCGATCGCGCGAGTTCGGTAACGCTCCCGCTCCAACTCACCGAGGTTGAGAACCATGTGCAGCTTGGATTCAAGTTCCTCGGGCTCGAAGGGGACGCCAGCATCGCCGGCTACCTCGGCGTTCTCCGGCGTGTTGCGGTAGAGCACCAGCGCGCCGCGGCCCATGGCTTCAATCAATGCTGGATGCGTGCCGCCGACTTCGGTCGCGTGGACGTAGGCGAAGCAGTGCGATTCCAGCTCGCGGTAGCCATCGCCGTAAATGGCGCCGGGGATCACGATGCGGGCGTCGCGCGTATCTCGCACTTGCGCAATGTAGCCCTGTGCGTATGGCGCATCGCCGATGAGCGCCAGTTGGAACGGCGTCTCCACACGCTCGAACGCCTTCCGCACTTCGAGCGGATGGTTCTCCGGTTCCATGCGGCTGACATACAGGAAGTAGCGGCCCGGTTCGAGACCCAGCCGCGCGAGCGTTTCCGTGCGGTCCACTTTGCCTAATTCGGCACCGTAAGGAATGAAGGTGCTCACTTTGCCGTACCGCGCGCGGTAGTAATCCTGAATCGTGCGCGCGTCGGTGATGACCTCGGTGGGGCAGAAGGTGGCCAACCATTCGGAAATCAGGTACCAGGTCTTGGCCAGCCGGTTCCATTTCTTGCGCAGACGCTCGATGCCGTCCACGTTCAATGCCACGGGAACGCCGAACAGGCGCGGCAGCCAAGTGAAGATGGCGTTGGCGCCGTTGCAATAGAGCGCCACATCCACGCGGTGCGCCAGCAGATGGAGGGTCGAAACCAGCGTGTGCGCCAGGGTGTCGAAGTACTTGTGGCGGATGGTAGGCAGGTAGCATAGGCGCACACCGCGGTAGACCGGCTGCACAGGGCGCTCGCGGCAATATACGGTCACCCGATGGCCGCGCGTAGCCAGACGCGTGGCAAGCTCTTCGGCGAAAGTTTCGAAGCCGCCATAGTTGGCCGGAATGCCGCGTGTGCCAAGAATCGCTATCCGCATTTAGATATGGTGGCAACGAAAGCCGAGACGACTCTCGGCTCAGCAGGCTGGACAGCCTGCGCCACGACTTAAAGGAACAGTATTGAGATTAGCGCTTATTGGCTACGACTGCGCCGCGCTACGTCTTGGCGGTTTCCGAGCGCATCAGCGCGCGGGCCAGCTTCTTCGGCGCACGCTTACTCACCGGCTGGTAGTGGAACCAACTCGCCATGTACTCGTCGTCCACGCGGCGCGCGCGTTGAATCATCTCGCGCTTGGCGCGGAAGCGGCTCCAATTCCGCAGCAGGAACCAGAACGCCTTGAGCGAGGTATGCTCCCACAGCAAGCAGCACATCACCACCAGGATGTCGCGGCCCGTAATCGACAACCAGTTGCGCCAGTACAAATCGCTCGAGATGTTCTTCATGCGCATCAGGAAGCGATTCTTCACCGAGTGCATGTTGATATCGGCCGGCAGCGCGCGCCGGTTGCCGGGCAGCACCTTGCGCACATGATAACCGCGCGCATAGGGCACGTACAGGCACTTCCAACCCATCAACTGGGCGCGCCATGCCACGTCGGCGTCCTCGCGGTAGACGAAGAAATCGGAATCGAAGAACTCGCCGTCGAGCGAGATGTCTTCGATCATGGCGCGGCGGTACAGCGCGGCGGCGGCGGTGGCGCCGAAGACATACTCGTATTGCAGATAGTGCCCGTTATCCACTTCCTGGCTGCCCCGGTCCAAGTGGCGCAGCATGGGGTTGAAGTAGATGCCGGTGGAATCGACGACCGGACGCTCGGGAATCTCGAAGTGCGCCGTCATCGTCAGCAGCTTGCCGCACACCGCGCCGATCTTGGCGTCGAACTGCCCGGCATCGAGCAGCGCCTGAATGAAGTTCGGCAGTAGGAGCACGTCGGGGTTCAGCGTGAGCATCCAATCGCCACCGGCCATGCGGATGGCCTGGTTCTGCGCCGCGGCGAAACCCGCGTTCTCCTCGTTGTAATGGATCCGGCAGCGGTCCTCGAACTGTTCCAGGATGTCGATGGTGCCGTCGGTGGAGGCATTATCGACGACGATGATTTCCTTGAGGGCGTACCGTTGCGACAGCACGGACTCGAGGCAGCGCTTGATGAAGCGGCCGCTGTTGTACGTCACGATCGTGACTGAGACGAAGTCGTTATGCCCCATGCACTAGCACTCGAAAAAGCGGTACTTGTACTTGAACCTGCGCTTACACCCCGGATCCGGACATCACGGCTGCGTCCTCCCAGCCGAACAACAGGCAGCGGCCGGCCAGCCGAGCCACGATCCCGTAAGCCGCCAGCGGCGTCCAACTCCACTCCGACAACGCTCCCACGGCACCACGAAGAATCGAGCCCGCCACTACCGACAGGCACACCAACCGGAATGCAGACGGTCGATAGTGCTTAGCCGAATACCTCAGTAAACTACGATACCAATAAAAGCATCGGGCCTGCACGCCGACGCTCGCGATCGAGTGCCCTCCCTTGTGCCGCGCTACAGCCTCCGGCGTATAGAAAAGAACATAGTTGCGAGCGGCCACCCGCTGGCAAAAATCCACATCCTCGAACCACAGCGGATAAAAACCCTCGTCGAACCCGCCGACTTCCTGCCACACCGCCCGGCGCAACAGCAGAAACGCGCCCGCCGGTTGCTCCACGACTCGCCGGAACGAGTAATCCAGGCCCATCGCCCGGTAGCGGCGATTGACCGGATTATTCTCCCACAATCGATTCAGCACGAGAAGTTCCAAAATCAGCGCCGCCGGAGTAGGAAAAGATCGCACCATAAAACCGATCTGCGGTTTGCCGTCCGCGTCGACCAGGCAGCCGCTGGCGCCGGCCGCGCCATTCAGATCGCAAACCTGCCGCATTGCGTCGAGTCCGCGCAGGATCACAGCGTCAGGATTCAATAGGAGAACGTATGGCGAATCGAGCGCCCTAAAACCTTGGTTTACAGCGGCGGCGAATCCACGGTTATCGGGGTTGGCAAGCACCTGGACTTTGCGGGAAGCGATCTCGGCGAGTGTGCCATCGCGCGAAGCGTTATCGACGACGACCACATCGGCGCCGGTTGCCAGCGCGGCATCGAGGCACGGGCCTATTTCAGATTGCGAATTGTAGGTAACGATTACTATGCCGATGTCGGACATGTGTCACTTTGCCCCACCGCGTGTCAGCAGAAAGTACATGCGCCAGTAAAGCTCGCGCCCGTTGCCGGACTGCGCCTCGCGTATCGCGCGCTCATGGGCGGCGACGAGCGGCTCCAGAACATTCAGTCCACAACGCGGCGCATCGCGGCGGACGGAGGCAAATCCGCGCAGCCCCTGCCATTTTCCTTTCAGCCACCCGAGCGCCGCGCCGTGACGCAGCGCCACCCCGCCCCACAGCAGTTGGCCAACAAGAATCGGCCACGCCCACTTCAACAACAAGTGCCGCGGATAATGCCGGGCCAGCAGAAAAACCTGGTTGCGAGCCATCCGCCGCACGGTTTCCGGATGCCAGCGACCGAGTGAAGCGCTGCCCTGGTGCCAGGCGATGGCGGTGGGGACGTATTCGCCGGCGAGCGAGTGCTCGGCGCAGCGCAGTCCGAACTCCACGTCCTCCAGGTACGATTCGAAAAGCTCGTCCAGGAGACCCACCCGCTCGAACAGCGCTGCACGGAACACGGCCGCCGTCCAGGGCGCTATCCAAATCGGTTGCGCATGGGAGAATGCCGGCGCATCGTTCCGTCCGTGGCAGGCCCGCCAAGCCGCTCCGCCACGGGAAACCAGATCGAAGGTGCCATCGATGCGCGACGGGTCGCACGCAGAAAGGATTTTGCCGGTGGCGAACCAACCGCCCGAATCCACCAACTGCGCCAGATAGTCCGGAGCCAGCTCGACGTCGCTGTTGAGCACGGCGATCCAGGGCGAGTGCGCCGACTGTATGCCGCGGTTGGCCGCAGCGGCGAATCCGGCGTTGCGTCCCATGGGAATCACGCGAGCGCCGCGGCGCGCAGCCAGCTCCGGCGCACCATCGCTCGATCCGTTATCCACGACCAGCACCTCGGCCACCGAAGCGGTCTGCGTCTCCAGGCTGTCGAGCAGGCGGCCCAGCAGCTCGCAGCCATTCCACACCGGGATTACGGCGGTGATGCTCATCGCCAGAACCGCTTCTTGACGAGAAACGCCAGATTCGCGAAGCCGTCGTGCCATAGGTTGAGCTTGGTTTCGCCAAGGCGCGAGGAGTACATGATGGAGATCTCGCCGAACCGTATGCGCGAATCGCGCAGCGCCTCGATCTTGATTTCCTCGGAGAAGGACATCCCGTCGCTTTCGAGCTTCATATGCTTCAGAATCGCCCGGCGGAACACCCACATGCCGGACTGCGAATCGCGCACCCAGCGGAAGAACAGAATCGACATGGCCAGCGACAGCACCAGGTTGCCGAGCTTGTTGATGAAGCTCATCGAACGCGTGTCGCGCACGGGAAAGCGCGAAGCGTTCAAGAAATCGACGTCGAAGTGAAGGAACGCTTCGATCAGGTAAGAGAGCGCATCCACCGGGTAGCTGTGATCGCCGTCCAAAGTTACGATCAGGTCGCCGATGGCCTCGCCGAAGCCGCGCTTGTAGCTGCGGCCATAGCCACGCACGTCCTCGCGAATGACCTTGGCGCCCAGAGTTGCCGCGATTTCCGAGGTGCGATCGGTGGAGGCGTTGTCCACCACGATGACCTCGTCGACGAAGCCCGGCATGGCGCGCAGGATCTGCTCGACGCCCTGCTCCTCGTTCAGGCAGGGAATGATGACGGTGATGGAGTTGTTCTTATACATGGCGGGACGACCGCCGGTTCTCACACATAGGCGTGTCGATACTCTTCCAGCGCTATGAGCGCGCGCCGGCACACCTCGGCGTGCCGCGCCTTCTTGTCGCGGCGGAGTTGCTGACGCGTGGCCTCATCGAGCGCGGGCAACAGGTCGAAGGTGATATTGGCCGGCTGGTAATTCGCGGGGTCGGCGCCCGCGATGTAATGGCACAGGGAGCCCAGCGCCGTTTCGCGCGGCAGCGCGCGCGGCGGCACGCCCGCGGCCAGCGCCGCGGCATGCGTGCCGGCCATCAGACCGGTAGCGATCGCTTCCACGTAACCTTCCACGCCGGAAATCTGTCCGGCGAAGAACACATTCGGCGAGCCGCGCAATTGGAGCGTGTCGGATACTAGCGCCGGCGCGTTGATATACGTGTTGCGGTGGATCTGCCCAAAACGCAGAAACTCGGCTGATTCGAGACCCGGAATCGTTCGCAGCACGCGCGCCTGATCGCCGAACTTCATGTGGTTCTGGAAACCGACCAGGTTGAAACTCCGCGCGCGCAGGCTTTCCTGCCGCAACTGCACTGCGGCGTACGGCCTTCGTCCAGTGCGCGGATCGCTCAGGCCCACCGGCTTCATGGGCCCGAAGCGCAACGTATCGCGCCCGCGCCGCGCCAGTTCTTCGATTGGCAGACAGGCTTCAAAGAATGGCGTGCGGTCCTCCGCAATGTGCGCGGTAACCGGCTCAGCCGCAAGCAGAGCGTCGAGAAATCGTTCGTATTGTTCGCGGTCGAATGGGCAATTCAGATAGTCGCCGGTGCCGTCCACCGATTTGCCGTATCGCGAAGCCCAGAATGCAACGCCGGGGTTCACCGAATCGGCATCGACAATCGGGCTGATGGCATCGTAAAAGAAGAGGCGTTCGGAGCCGGTGAGGCGCGCGATGTCCTGCGCCAGAGCGTCGCTGGTCAGTGGGCCGGTCGCAATGATGACGATTGGCTCCGTCGGAATCGCCGTCACCTCCTCGCGCCGCACTTCGATCAGTGGCTCGCCGGCGATGGCCGCGGTCACCTCGGTGGCGAACGCGTCCCGGTCCACGGTGAGCGCCTGCCCACCGGGAACCCGCGCGCGAGCCGCCGCTTCCAGCAGCAAAGAGCCGAGCCGCCGCAGTTCTTCCTTGAGCAGCCACGGTGCCGTCGACTCCGATTCCGACTTGAGCGAGTTGCTGCAAACCAACTCCGCCATCCGGTCCGTCCGGTGCGCTGGCGTGGACCGCACCGGCCGCATCTCGTGCAGCACGCACGCAATACCGCGCCGGGCTATCTGCCAAGCCGCTTCGGAACCCGCCAGGCCGGCGCCGATAATGTGAATGGGATCGCGCACGCCGAACTTACAGGATACAAGAGCCCCCGCTCGGCGATGCGGCGCAGGCCGCGCACAAACTACCGGATTTGAGTTCGCCAGCGCGGGGAACGCGCCTTTCGGCACGCACGACAGCATGAGTATACAATCGGCTTGTATGATTCACGAGATCCTTCCGGTGGGAGCGCTGCAGTGCAACTGCTCCGTCTTCGGCGACGAACTCTCCCGCGAGGCCATTGTGATCGATCCGGGCGACGACGTCAGCCGGATTCTGGCGGCCCTGGCGAAGCACGCCCTGAAAGTGAAGGCTATCGTAATCACCCACGCGCATATCGACCATATCGGCGGCGCCCACGAACTGAAGCGGCTCGCCCAAGCGCCGGTGTATATGAATCTGAACGACGCCGGGCTGCAGGCGATGCTGGCGACGCAGGCGTCCTGGCTGGGCATGCGCGCACCGGAGAACGTGGAAATCGACGCGCCGTTGAACGATGGCGCCACGCTGCAACTTGGTGAGGCCGAGTTTCACGTCCTGCACACGCCCGGCCACACCCAAGGAAGCGTCAGCCTGTGGATTCCGTCGGAGCGAAAGCTGGTGGCGGGCGACACGCTTTTCGCCGGCAGCATCGGCCGCACCGATCTGCCGGGTGGCGACGGCCAGCAGATCCTACGCTCCATTCACGAGAAGCTGCTGCCGTTGCCCGAGGAAACCACCGTCATCCCCGGCCACGGCGGCCTCACCACCATCGGCCGCGAAAAGCAGTTCAACTTTTTCCTGCAGGAGTAGATTGACGGCCCCATCGCGCATTTGAGGCTTCGAACTGCAACAACCAGGCCGACCGCTCCCTGACGGTTGCGGCACCGGTTGCGTTCAGAGCCGCGACCGTCAGGGAGCGGTTGCCGGAATTGAACCTGCAATTTCCTGAAAGGCGCTTAATCCACGGTGGCCTTGCTCTCGATCAAGGCGCGGATGGCGGCGATGCACTCGGCGAGAGGTTTGACGCCCTGGTCGCCGTGCTTGCGTTGCCGGACGGCTACGCACCCGTTCTGTTGTTCGCGGTCGCCGACAACGAGCATATACGGAATCTTCTGCAACTGCGCGTCGCGAATCTTGAGGTTCACCTTTTCGCTGCGATCGTCCACCGTAGCGCGAATGCCGGCGTCATCGAGCTGCTTGCGGATGGCGCGCGCGTATTCAGTCTGGCGGTCGGTGATGGGCAGCACGATGGCCTGCACGGGCGCCAGCCACACCGGGAATGCGCCGGCGTAGTGCTCGATCAGGATGCCGAAGAAACGTTCGATGGAGCCATAGAGCGCGCGGTGCACCATCAGCGGCTGATGCGCCTTGCCGTCTTCGCCGATGTATTCGAGCTCGAAGCGGCGCGGCAACGTGAAATCGAATTGCACAGTGGAGAGCTGCCAGGGGCGGCCGATCGCATCCACCAGCTTGACGTCGATCTTCGGCCCGTAAAACGCGGCTTCGTCTGGCATCGTTTTCACTTTGATGTTGAGCCGCTCGGTGGCATGCTGGAGCGCGTCTGCGGCAACCTTCCACTGATCCGCGGTGCCGTCGTACTTGCCGCTGGCGCCGTTGTCCCAGGTCGAAAGCTCGGCTTCGTATTTGTCGAAACCGAAAGTGGTGAGTGTATCGACGGCGAACTGCAGGCAGTTCACGATTTCGTCTTCAATCTGCTCGGGGGTACAGAAGATGTGCGCGTCGTCCTGCGTGAATCCGCGCACGCGGAACAAGCCGTTCAGCACGCCGGAGCGCTCGTATCGGTAGACCGTTCCCAACTCGCCCAGCCGCACCGGCAGATCGCGGTAGCTGTGCTGCTTATCCTTGTAAATCAGGATGTGGAACGGGCAGTTCATCGGCTTGAGCTGGTACTCCGCGTCGTCCAGCTCCATCCGCGTGAACATATTGGCGGAGTAAAAGTTGGCGTGGCCGGAAGTTTTCCAAAGGTCGAAGCGCGCCACATGCGGCGTGTAGACCAGCGAGTAGCCCCGTCGCAGATACTGATCGCGCATCCAGTCTTCCAGCTGCTTGCGAATGATGCCGCCTTTGGGATGGAAGAAGATCAGCCCCGGCCCGGCCAGCTCCTGAATGCTGAACAGGTCGAGGTCCTTGCCGAGCTTGCGGTGGTCGCGCTTCTTGGCTTCTTCAATCTGCTTGAGATGCGCGTCCAGCTCTTTGGCGGTGAAAAACGCGGTGCCGTAAATGCGCTGCAACTGCTTGTTCTTCTCGCTGCCCTTCCAGTAAGCGCCGGCGATCGAAAGCAGCTTGAACGCCTTGATCTTCGACGTGTCGGGCAGATGCGGGCCGCGGCAGAAATCGATGAAATGCGGCCCCAGCGTGTATTCGCTGAAGACCTCATCGGCTTTTTCGTCGATCAACTCGCACTTCATCCACGCGTCGGCGTATTTCTTCAGGCCGTCTTCCTTGCGGGTGTACACGCGCTCGTATGGAAGCTTGCGCGCCTGGATCTCCCACATCTTCTTTTCGATTTTGTCGAGATCCTCGGGAGTGAACGGCGTGGCGCGGTCGAAATCGTAATAGAAACCGTTCTCAATCGGCGGCCCGATGCCGAGCTTGGTCTCCGGGTAGAGTTCGAGCACAGCCGCCGCCAGCAGGTGAGCGGTGGAATGGCGGTAGATGTAGAGCGCCTCGGCGTCTTTTGCGGTGAGGATCTGGACCGTCGCGTCTTTGTCGATGGGCCGCGCCAGGTCGACCAGCTCGCCGTCAATCTTAGCGGCGATGGCGGCATCGGCCAGCCGCGGGCTAATCTCCTGTGCGATATCGATGGGGCGCGTGCCGGCCTCAACCGGCCGCTGGCTGCCGTCGGGCAGGGTAATGACAATGCTGCTCATAGGGAAATTTCAGCGTAGCACGCGCGGGCGAGGTAGGACAGACGATCGGTTCTTGTCGTCTGTCAAGGCGTCGCGCTCTGGTGAAGCACGACAGACCACCAAGGGCGATGGTCTGCCCTTACCGTTCGTGCACGTCTTCCAGGTACGTGTAACCGTGCAGGCCTTCTTCGTAAAACTTGAGCAGGGCGCCGGTTTCTTCGTAGGTGAGGCGGCCATCGCGCAGGGCGGATTCCACATCGCGGCGCAGTTTGGCGATCAGGTGGTCGGAGGAGAATTGCACGTAGTTGAGGACTTCCCGCACCGTATCGCCCTTGATGACGGAATCGAGAATCACCTCGCCGGCAGGCCCCTGGCGCACGTGAACCGCGTTGGTGTCGCCGAACAGGTTGTGCAGGTCGCCCAGGATCTCCTGGTAGGCGCCCAGCAGGAAAGTGCCCAGGTAATAATCGCCGCCGGTGAAGGGGTGCAGCAGGAGCGTGCGCTTCACGTCGCGGCGGTCGATGAAGGCGTCCACTTTCCCGTCGGAGTCGCAGGTGATGTCGGCCAGCACGGCGGGGCGCGTGGGCTGCTCCTCCAGGCGATGGATCGGCATCATCGGAAAGAGTTGATTGATGGCCCAACTGTCGGGCATGCTCTGGAAGAGGGAAAAATTGCAGAAGTAAGTATCCGAGAGCATGGCGTCGATGCCCTCGAGCTCTTCGGGAAAATAGTCCAGCTCGCCGGCCAGCTTCTGAATCCTGCGCGTGATCGCCCAGTAGAGGTTCTCGGCGATGCACCGCTGTTCGAGCGAAAGATAGCCGAGGCTGAACAGGTTGAGGCCCTGGTCGAGCGCCTGCTGCGCGTCGTGATAGCTTTCGAGCAGGTTCTTCGCGGTGAGGCCGCGGAACGTCTCCTGCAGGTCGATGAGCGGCTGCTCGGCTTCGGCGGGCGGCTCGGCGGGAGCCTCGCTGTCGCCCATGCCGGAGACGCCTAGCACGTTGAAGACCAGCACGCTGTGATAGGCGGCGATGGCGCGTCCGCTTTCGGTGATGATGGTCGGGTGCGGCACTTCGACTTCGTCGCACACGCTCTGCGCGTGATAGACGACATCGTTGGCGTATTCCTGCAGCGTATAGTTGACGCTGGATTCGAAATCGGTCTGCGAGCCGTCGTAATCGATGCCGAGGCCGCCGCCCACATCGAGGTACTTGAGGCCTGCGCCGGCGCGATACAGATCCACGTACACGCGTACCGCCTCGTTCACGGCTCCCTTGATCTGTCGAATGTTGGTGATCTGGCTGCCCAAGTGGAAATGCAGCAGGTTGAGGCAATCGGCCATGCCGAGGTCCTTCAGCTCCTGCAACGCCCGCATGGCTTCGGTTGCGGAGAGGCCGAACTTCGAGCGGTAACCGCCCGACGATTTCCAGCGGCCGGAGCCGCGGCTGGCCAGCTTGACCCGCAAGCCGATCTTGGGGCGCACACCAACCTTCGCCGCGTATTTCAAGATCAGGTGCAGCTCGGTGTATTTTTCGACCACCGGGATGATCTGCCGGCCGACCTTCTGCGCCAGCATCGCCAGCTCGATGTACTCGTCGTCCTTGAAACCGTTGCAGATGATCGGCGTGTCGTTATCGGCCAGCGCCATCACGGCGATCAGTTCGGGTTTCGACCCCGCCTCCAGGCCGAAGCGAAAGGGCTTGCCGAATTCGATGACTTCTTCCACCACCTGGCGCTGCTGGTTGACCTTGATCGGATACACGCAGCAGTAATCGCCCTGATAATGATGTTCGGCCATGGCGGTTTGAAAGGCCCCGTGCAGCTCGCCAAGGCGATGTTTGAGGATGTCGGCAAACCGGACCAGGATGGGCAGATCGATGCCGCGCAGCACCAGCGTGTCGATCAACTCCTTGAGATCGATCGCGCGCGCAGGATCCTTCTCCGGGTGGACCAGGACGTGGCCGTTTTCGCCAACCGAAAAGTAGCCCTTGCCCCAGCTCGCCACGTCATAGAAGTCGCTGGCGACCTGCGGCGTCCATCGTTCGGTCGGCTCGACCACCACCGAGCCCTTACGGCCATTTCTTTCCAACTCGCTGCACCTCTCCTTAATTCACCAGTGTCCTTCGAAAACCGGCGGCGTGGCAAGAGAAAACTGCATGGCACGCGGGAAAACCGCGGTAATGTTGCAACGCGGCCACAGGCCGGCGCAGGTTGGGCACACGCTGACTTTCGGTAGCGCCGGCGGTCTTGCCGCCGGTGTCTCGTGTTCTTGTGCGCGCTTGATCCCGGCCGTGGTTCGCGACCGCTCCCAAAAGGTACCGGCGGCAGAGACCGCCGTCGCTACCGGGATCAGAACGAAAACCGCGCCGAAAGCTGAATCTGCCGCGAGGAGGTCGTGGTCGCCGTGATCTGTCCCACGCCGCCCAAGCGCGCGCCGGTGCTGTCGAACAGCGAAGTACCCGACGGCATCTGGAAATTCGGACGATTGGCGATGTTGAACGCTTCCGCGCGCACGCGGAAGGACCGCTTCTCCTGTTTCCAGAACGTCCGGTCCAGTGCCAGATTGAGTGTGATCAGCCCCGGCCCGTACAGTACGTTGCGTCCCAGATTACCCAGGGTTCCGCCGGCCGGCAGCGAATAGGCCAGCGGGTTGAAATACTTGTTCACCCCGCCCAGAACCAGCGGCTGGCCGAGGATGAGACTGGGCCGTTCCCCCGAAGCGGTCGTCGAGCCGCCCAGGTTTGCATTATCGAAACCCACGATCGGGCTGAATGGATTGCCCGATTGCGCTTGCAAGGTTCCATCAAGCTGCCACCCGCCCACAACCAGATTCGCCGCGCGGGATTCGGTTCGCGGAAGGTCGTAGATGAAGTTGGTGGCGAAGGCGAACGGGCAATTGAAGTCCGACGGGCCGCGGTTCCGATGAATGTTGTACGCGGTGGGCACGGTCTCGTTGGCGTAGAAATCGCTCGTGGCGGCTATCGAATCGTCGTCGATGGATTTGCTCCAGGTGAATTTGCTCTGCACGCGAAGGCTCTTGAGAACCGTCGTCTGAAGTCCCGCGTTCAAGCTGTGGTAGACCGAATCGAAAGAAGTCGTGTGGATGCTGATCGCCGAAAATGCGGGGTTTATCAGCGGGGTGTTGGCCGTAAAGTAAAGCTGCCCGTTGGGGAGAATCTGCGGTTGAGGAGGGTCGAGGTTATCGACCAGTCCCTCCAGATGGACGCCGCGCGAACCTGCGTAGCCAATCTGCCCGACGATGTTCCGCGCGAATTCATGTTCCACCACAAACTGGTCCTGCATCACGTAAGGCTGGTTCGGGCGGTAATCCAGGATGCCTACGCTGAGCTGTCCGGAGGCCTCGCTGATCGCGCTCAAAGCATCCGGAAACACTGGCTTGCTGATCGAATAACGTTGATAGAACGGAGGCAGGTACAATCCGCCCACGATCAATTCGCGGGCTCCCAGCAGATCGTAAAAAATGCCGCTGCCGAGACGCACCACTGTGCGCCCATTACCCTCGGGATCCCAGGCGAGTGACGCGCGCGGCGCGAAGTTATGCTTGGAAGGGTTCAGATAGACCGGGCCACCCTCGGTAATGCTCGTGTCCGTGAGAGGATCGGGAAGCGAGCCGACTCTGCCGTTGCGCTCCAAGGGCGTGGTAGCCATCTCGTACCGCAGGCCCACCCCGAAAGCCAGGTGGCGGCTGATGCGGACATCGTCCTGCACGTAGCCGGAAAACTCCTGAATGTGCCAATGCCGCAGCGTGCCTGAGCCCGGCCCCAGAACGCTGAGTTTCGAGGGCGTCGCGCTGAGAAAGTTCGTGAGCGAGGTGAACTGATAATAGCCGGCGCTATCCAGATTGCCGGTCTCATCGAGCAGAATGCGGTCGAAGCTGGCGCCGGCGGAGAGTTTGTGGGCGCCCGCGATCCGGGTGAGTGAATATGCGATCTGGCCGTCATCCAGGTTGAAGTAGATGGGCGTGGCACGGGCCGTGTTTCCGCCGAAACTGCTCAAGCCGGTGATCTGCATCGCACCCACGTTTTGGCCGGGAACGAAGGCCTCCGCAGTAACGTCCGGCGCGGAGGTAACCACGCTGCCGTTGCGAATCTGGCTGAAGGCGGCGTGGAGTTCCTCGACCGTGTTCGCCGAAGGCACGAATTGGGCTTCGGCCTGCACCAGGTTGTCGTGCGAATCGCTCCGGTAGGTCCAGATCCGGAATGGATCGCCGGTAGTGGAATCCGAGTCGTCGAAGACGTAGTGCGTATTGAAGCGCCAGCGCTCGCTCCTGACGTAGTCGAGTCTTCCGGTGGCAAAGTCTTCGCGCGTGGAGGTGGGAACGGTTGTGCTGTAACTGCCGGTTCCATTGCCCAAGTCGGGACCGTTGGGCAAGGGATAAAAGGCCAGATAGGGCAAGATTTTGGGGGACACGGTCACTTGCTTCAAAACGCCGTTCACCGGCAGCAGGCCGCTGCGGGCCTGGGCATCCGGCGTGACGATGGTCTGGGTGTCGTTGGAAGCGATGCGAATGCCTTCGTAGTTGAGCAGGAAAAACAGCTTGTCCTTGAGAATCGGGCCGCCGAGCAGGCCGCCGAACTGGTTCCGATGAAGCGGCGGCGTCGGCCCCGTGGCGGGATCGAAAAAGTTCTTGGCGTCGAGATCGCTGTTGCGGAGGTACTCATAAAGCGCGCCGTGGAATTCGTTGGTCCCCGATTTCGACACCGCAGTAAGGACGCCGCCATCGGTGCGTCCGTATTCGGCGCTGAACGGCGCGGTGACCAGATTCAACTCGGCGATAGCCTCCAGGCCGAGCAGATGGCCCGCCGCGCTGGCCGGAGCGGAGCCGCTCGAATCGTCGATGTAAATCCCATCCAGGCGGAACGCATTCTCGCTGGGCCGGGAACCATTCACGGACATGTGGAGGCCAAGACCCGTGTTGATGGTCGCGTTGGCGCTGGCCGGAGTTTCGACGCCCACCTGCTGCGAAGCCAGATCGAACACATCGCGCCCATTGAGCGGCAGCGCGGCAAGCTGCTGCTGGCTGATGGCATCGGCCCATGCGCCCGATTGCGTGTCCACCGGCTGCGTCTCGGCGGTCACTACGACCGTTTCTCTGGATGGGCCGAGTTTCAACTCAACGTCGGCGCGCAAGGTGCGGCCCGCCGCCAATTGCAAGCCGTCCACCCGCGAGACTTGAAACCCGGTGCGGGTGACATACAGAGAGTATGCACCCAGCGGCAGGTCCGCCACCGTGTAGCGGCCAGCCCGGTCGCTACTCGCCAGGCGTTCCGCATTGGTTTTGATTTCGACCAAGCGAACACCCGCATCGGCAACGGTTGTGCCGGAAGGATCGGTGACCGTTCCAGTGACGGAGCCATTGGTCTGAGCCTGCGCCCTCGGCGTGGCAGCCAGCGCACACAACAGCAGAGCGGTTCGGAGCGAGTAGCGGTGTTTCTTGATCATGAAGAGTGCCGTTCCATCTATTTCATCGCGTGAGCGGCTTCCAGGAATCGATTGTCAACGAACGCAGCGGCATCCAAGTTGGCGAGGCACATATCGTGCGCAGCCATCCATTGGATGTACCGCCGCATGTCGTCCAAATCGATGGTTCCGTCGGCTGAGAAAGTCGCGCGGCAACCCCGGCGTAGCAGCTTGGCATCCAGATTGTTCTTCGTAGCAAACTCGTCCAGAAACCGCGGCGTCCTGCCATGCAGAAACTCGTTGGCGCCACGGAAGTAGGCGTGCAGAAAGTGTGCGCCGGTTGCGGTATCGCCGTCCAGCAGGACACGCCCGAACAAGATGAAAGAGAACTGGGAGTTCGGCAGCAGACTCGCCGCGCTGGGCCCCGCCACTAATCCGAACTGTTGCAACTCGGGATTCAAGCTGACCTCAGTGGCGACGAAAGCATCGATTCCGCCTGCCCGCAGTGCGGCCACTTTCTCGTTCTCGGGCATCTTCCGCACATCCACATCGCTCAGCCGCATCCCATCGTGCTGCAACATCGTATCCAGCCAAAAGGTCGTCCGTGGCGATTGGTCGTTGACACCGATGCGAGCGCCCTTAAGCTGGCGCATGTCACGGACGCCTTGGGGGAAAGCTCTGCGGCTCAGGAAAACCGTGCTGGCCACGCCGCAGGACGGCGATATCGTCTCGCGGGCCGCCACCAGCCGCAGCCGGGCGCCGCGGACGATGGCGTTCACCACCGAGGGCCCGAAGCCCGTGAAGCTCACATCCACCTTCCCGCCCGCCAGCAGAGGTAGCGTCTGCGCCGTTCCAATGTCCTTCACCACTTCGACATCGAAACCCGCATCCGCGAAATACCCCAATTCGTAGGAGAGATAAAACGGGCACAAGGAAAGGTGATTTGAAGCGGACACCCGCAGCGGGATCCGCGAAGTCCCCGATGCCAGTCCCGCGCCAGGCGAAAGAACCCCGGCCGCAGCCAAAGCCGGAGCTGTAAGAAATGTTCTACGAAGCATGATTGTCCTCCGATTTCGGACCCAGTAGGTGCAGCGGCAGCACTTTCCCGCTACGCGTGGTGAACGGTTCGGCAACGACAGCTTCCAGGCCGCCCGAATGCGTCCAGACGCGCGACGCCAGTGCGCCGCCGTAGCAGCCGCGAATCTCGTGCAGCAGAAAATCGCGCACGTCGGCAGGCTGCACGGCCCCCACACGGGGACTGACGCGCAGTTCCATTTGCGCCTGGCGCGCGCCGTCGTACTCGACGAGTTGATAATCTCCCGGCCCGCCGCCGAAGCGTTGCGGCAGCGCGGTCTCGAGTATCCGCACGACATCGCCGCCTATTAGAGTCATACCCTGGCCGGTAAGCTTCCCGTAACTGAATATATCGCGCACCTGCAAATTCAGTCCGGCGCGCGAGTACTCGCAGTCGCAGGCGACCGGCTCAAGCGTGCCCGCATCGTCCATTTCAGCGTTGATCAAAAACCTCGAGGCGAACGGGAGCAGGTTGGTGAACAGGAGCGAGTTCACTTCCACGTCCGAGAGCGGCGCGCGCCGCCGCCGGCCGATCACGGCCACGCCGTCGCTGTGCAGGTGCACGCGATTGCCAGAGCCCATGTGGCGGCACGCGATCCCGACCGATCCCACCTCGGAAATGCTGTACCGGGGAAAGGCCTCGCACCCGGCAGCCGCAATGGCTGCCCGCTTGGCGTCGGATAGAGCTTCCCCACCGACCAGAAACAGCGTTCCCGCGATGTCCAGCCCCGCGCCCCGCGCCGCGGTCGCGACCAGCGCGGCGGAGCTGACGTAGCTGTACAGCGTGCAGGGAGTCCCTTCCCTCTTCCGCTCTGCGATCCACAGCGCCACAGGCGAAAAATCCCCTTCGGGCAAATACTCCGGGAGCGGCAGCGGCGCCCCCATCACGCGTGCGGAGCGTACGACGAGGCCGGTCAACGTGCGGTAGTGGCCTTCCTCCAGCCAGGGACCGCTTTGCGCGAACCATTTGGCCGGTTTCTCTCCGCAACGAATGCGCCGCAAGTTGTTTCCGATGCCCAGTGCCGAGGGCAGAATCGGCAGGACATGCACGCCGGTCCGCGCGGCCAATCCGAATTCGCGCGATTGCATGCGATGGTACACGTCCCGGTACACCAATTGCTGCGTGTTCTTCGGGGTCATAGTGCCGCGGCTGCGGCTGCCGCTGCTCGAGCTGATCATGCCGCCGCGCACCAACGGATTTAGTAGCGCTGCGGGCGAGTACGGGATTTCGCGCCCGCCGCGGACCAGTGGCGTCTTTCCCTTGAACTCGTCGTGGGTGAGATACACGCCCGCAGCGAGCAGTTTCTCGAGCGCCGGTTCCAGACCGTGGCTCCCGACTTCCGCCGCCAGATCTTCCGCCGTGCATCCCGCGATCCGGAACATCTCGTGATAGGGATGTTGGGGATTCGAGAAGACAATCCGGCGCGCCAGGTCGAGAAAATGCTCCTCGCGATGCTCCAGGTTGAATCGCACCGCGGTCATCGGGTCGGCCACCACCGGCTGCCGCAGTAAGTCGCGGATACCCAGCGTCATCCGCGAGTAATAAATGATTTCCTGGATCATGCCTGCCCGCCCGCCCACGGTACGAAGCAGCGCTCGGAGGGGACTGCGCTGGGAGTTCTATGTAGCACGCGGGGCCTCCGGCTTCGAACCCAGCAAGTGTAGCGGGAGCACCTTCCCAGTCTGCGTCGCAAAGGGTTCGGCGACGACGGCACCGAGACCGCCCGAGTGCGTCCAGACGCGTGATGCGATGGTGCCTCCGTAACAAGCGCGAATCTCGTTCAGCAAAAACTCGCGCACCGCGGCCGGCCGCGCCGCGCCCACACGCGGGCTGATACGCAGCTCCACCTGCGACTGGCGGGCACCATCGTACTCCACAAGTTGGTAGTCCCCCGGCCCGCCGCCGAAGCGTTTTGGCAGCGCGCTCTCGAGTATGTGCGCGATATCGCCGCCCAGCAGGGTAATGCCCTGGCCGGTGAGCTTGCCGTAGCTGTAGATATCCCGTATCTTCTGGTTCATCCCGGCGCGCGAGTATTCGCAATCGCAATCGACCGGCTCCAGGATGCCCGCATCGTCCATCTCGGCGTTAATGAGAAACCACGCTGCGAACGGCAACAGATTGGTGAACAGCAGCGAGTTCACTTCCACGTCCGAGAGCGGCGCGCGCCTCCGCCGGCTGACGACGGCCACTGCGTCGCGATGCACATGCACGCTATTGCCGGTGCGCATGTGGCGGCACGCGATCCCGACCCCTCCCACTTCGGAGATGTTGTACTTGGAATGGGCCTCGCAACCGGCCGCTTCCATGCCGGCCCGTTTCGCGTCGGTCAGCGCTTCTCCGCCAACCAGAAATGTCGTTCCGGCGATATCCAGGTCCTCGTCCCGCGCAGCGGCCGCCACACGCACGGCAGAGCTGACGAAGCTGAACATCACGCACCGAATACCTTCCCGTTTGCGCTGTGCGATCCATCGCGCCACCGGCGAAAAATCGTTTTCCGGCAGATAGTCCGGCAGCGGCAGCGGCGCCCCCATCAGTCGCGCGCTAAGGGCTATGAGATCGGTGAGCGTGCGATAGCGGCCTGCACCCCGCCCGGAGCCGCGTTGCGCAAACCACTTGGCCGGCTGCAGGCCGGAGCGGATGTGCCAGATATTGTATCCGATGCCGTACAACGAGGGCAAAATCGGCAGCATTTGCACGCTGGTCCGCCCGTCCAACCCGAATTCGCGCCACGCCAGGCGAAAGTACGCCTCCTGGTAGCTCTGGAGCTTCGTGTTTGCCGGCGTCATGGTTCCGCTGCTACGGCTCCCGCTGCTCGAGTTCATCATGCGACCGCGCACTAGCGGATTGAGCAGCGCGTGCGGGGCGTACGGAATCTCGCACCCGCCGCGGATCAGCGGCACCTTGCCCTTGAACTCATCGTGGGTGAGATACACGCCTGCCGCGACGAGTTTTTCGAGCGCCGGTTCCAGGCCGCTGCGCCCGACTTCCGCCACCAGGTCTTGGGCCGTGCAACCCGCAATCCGGAACATCTCGTAATCAGGATGATTGGGGTTAGAGAACACGATTTGGCGCGCCAGGTCGAGAAAATGTTCCTCGCGGTGCTCCATCTGAAATCGCAGCGCGGCGATCGGGTCGGCCGCCACCGGCTGCCGCAGCAGTTCCAGCATGCCCAGCGTCATCCGCAAGTAATAAATGATTTCCTGGATCATGCCTGGTCGCCCACCCACGGTACGAAGCGGCGCTCCAGCCCACGAAACACGGGCCCGGATAGCAACCCGAGCAGCGCGGCCACCAGCACGCTCGCGTACAGCTTCTCGGTCGCGAAAGTTTGCCACGACATCCAGATCATGCTGCCGAGGCCGTCGTTGCTGCCCAGCATCTCAATGGAAATCGTCATCACCAGGGCGCGCCCGGCCGACAGGCGCAGCGCGGTGAAAACCTGCGGCAGGCACGCCGGCAAATAGACCTTGCGTACGATTGCCGCGCGGCTGGCGCCATAGTTCGCGGCCAGATCCACGTAGTCCTGGCTGACGCCGCGGACCGCATCCGAAATCTGGATCACCATCACCAGGCCCACGCTCAGCGCCACCAGCGCCAGCCGCGACGTCTCATTCACGCCAAAGATCAGCATCACCATCGGCAGCATGGTCAGCCGCGGCGTGGAGTAGAGCGCCGAGATCAGCGGCTCGCTGGCCGTGCGCAACCGAGCCGAGACGCTCAGCAGGATGCTCACCAGGCCGCCGCCAATCACACCCGCCAGCAATCCCGCGCCGGCCCGCAGCAGTGTGACGCCGGTTTCGCTTGCCATTTCGCCGCTGCGGAGCATTGCCCAGAGGGTCGCCAGAACCTTGGTGGGCGGCGGGAAGAAAAGCGGGTCCAGAATGCGGCGCGCAGATAGGATCTGCCAGCCCGCCAGCAGCAGCGCGATCAGCCAGGATCGCGCTCCGGCGAAGCGGGCCAGCTTCATCGCGCGCAAGCGAAACGCTCCCCGCCCGCCGCCACGCGTAACGATCCCAGAATCCGCTGCTTGAGTTCCCAAAGCTCTCCATTCAACTCGAGCAGTGCGTGGCGCGGCCGCGGCAACGGGACTTCGTATTCGGCCACCACCGTTCCAGGCCCTTCGCTCAGAACCAGAATCCGGTCGCTCAGCAAAATCGCTTCGTCGACGTCGTGCGTAACGAAGACGACCGATTTCCGGTCCTGTTCCCAGAGATCTAGCACTTCCTGCTGCAACACCATGCGGGTCTGGCAGTCGAGCGCGGCGAACGGTTCGTCCATCAGCATCACGGCCGGGTCGCCCAGGAAACAGCGCGCCACCGCGACGCGCTGCTTCATGCCCATCGAAAGCTGGCGCGGATAGGCGCGCTCCTTGCCAGCACAGCCGAGCCGCGCCAAAAGCTCCCGCGCACGCGTTTCGCGCTCTGCGCGCGCCACACCCTGCATTTCCAAACCAAACGCCGCGTTGGCGGAAGCCGTCATCCATGGGAACAGGTTGTGTTCCTGGCTCACCAGCAACACGCTCGAATTGCGGTCGCCTGGCCCCCCGACGCGCTCGACGGCGCCTGCATCCGGTGCGAGCAGTCCCGCCAGCACGCGCAGGAGCGTGGTCTTGCCGCAGCCGCTAGGTCCCACCAATGTCAGAAATTCGCCGTCGCGGCTTCCGAAAGACAGATCGCGCAGAGCGGGCACGGAACCCTTGGACGATCGGAATTGAACGTGCAACTGTGAACAACTGAGGCGCATCAGCGTGAACCGCCATCACTCAAAGGCAGCGGGCGATTCGGAGCGATCTCCACCAAACCGCCTCCCGCTGACGACACACAGCGCGCGCGCGCGGAGGATACCCATTCCAGCGACACCTTGCCTCTGCTTTTGCCTAAGCGTAACACGGAGTGCAGCCGCGAGCCCACTGCTACAGTGGATTTTCGGTACTGGGCGCACCAGGATTGTGGCAGCCGTGGCAAACACGGATCCCCACGATGGAGTCGCCCCCCTGGACCAGCGCCGCCCCGCGACGATTATGCCTGGAACGAGGCGGCGGCGGTTTCCGGTTAGCCCGGCGCCCCAGCGCCCTCGCGCTACAGGATGCGATTCGGCCAAACGCGTTCCGCGCGTTGCGAGCCCGCTGCTATAGTGAAGGCACGGTGCGAGGCGAACCCCGATCATGGCGGCTCTTGTAAAGACGGAACCGCGTGCGGCATCGGCGCAGGAATGGGAACGGGTCGGCACCCGGGAATCGCCCTCCTGGTATCTGGATCCGCTAGTGGCCGAACAGAGGCGCCGCATCCATCAGGAACTGGTGTGGCAATGGACGCGCGGTCTCGCCATTCAGCGCGTGCTGAAGACGGACTCCTTCGAAGAAGCGCATGGGAACGACTGCATCCTGTTCGACCTCTTCCCACGGGCTTGCTCGCTAGGCATGGACCTTTCCCTCTCCACCGCGCGGCGCGCGCAGCTCCGCAGCCCAAACGAGCGAGTCCGCTTTTTGGTCGGCGATGTCGTGAACCTTGCCATTCGCCCGGGAAGCATCGATGCCATCGTCTCGACCTCGACGCTCGATCATCTCGACTCGCGCGTCGAACTCGAGCGGGCGATCGGTCAACTGGCGGACGTTCTGCGGCCCGGCGGCGTGCTCGTCATCACGCTCGACAACCCGTGGAATCCGGCCTACGCCGTCTTGCGATGGGCCAGCCACCGTGGCTGGCTGCCGTTCCGCCTTGGCTACACCGCGTCGCTCTCCTGTCTGACGCGCTGCTTGCAAGACGCGGGGCTCGAGGTTACCGCGACCGGCGCGCTGATTCACAACCCACGAATCGTCTCCACCGCGTTCTTTCGTGCGCTCCGGCTGCTGCTAGGCCGCCGCGCGGATGTCCCGATTCGCGCGCTGCTAGCGGCATTCGCCGCGCTGGAACGGCTGCCCACCCGCGGTTTCACAGCGTGCTTCGTGGCCGCCTGTGCGCGCAAGCCGCTTGGCTGACGCACCAGTGCGCAGCGCTCCGTGATAACTTGGAGGCACTGTAGCATGGAACCGGGCATCTCAATCGTCATTCCAATTCACAACGGAGCCGCCTATCTGGATGCGTGCCTCAAAGCCATCGGCGCTCTGCGTCCGGCCCCGCTCGAATGCATCGTGGTGGACGATGGATCGACCGACGGCTCGGCGCAAGTTGCGCGTGCGGCAGGGGTAACCGTGATCTCGACGCCCGGCCGGCGCGGTCCCGCCTTCGCTCGCAATCGGGGAGCCGCCGCCGCGCGCGGCGAGATCCTGCTGTTTGTCGACGCCGACGTGGTGGTGCCACCGGACACCCTGTCGCGACTTGCCGCCAGCTTCTCCGAGGATCCGGCGCGCGACGCAGTGATCGGATCCTATGACCGCGAGCCAGCCGGCCCGTCCCTGCTCTCGCAGTACCGCAACCTTTTGCATTGCTATACCCACCAGCGCGGACAAACGCGCACCTGCGGGTTCTGGACCGGCTGCGGCGCCATTCGCAAGGCCGTCTTTTGCGCGCACGGCGGCTTCGACCAGGCGTACACCCGGCCGTGCATGGAAGATCTGGAACTGGGATTGCGTCTCCGGCAGGCCGGCAGGCAGATCTGGCTCGACAAAGGACTTCAGGTCAAACACCTCAAGCAGCTCCGTTTCTGGCGGGTCATGAAGACCGACATGGTGGACCGCGCGATTCCCTGGACCCGGCTGATTTTACGCTCGCACGAGATGCCGGTCGACCTGAATCTTAAGTGGGGGCAGCGCTTCAGCGTCCTCGCGTCGGGATGGGCTGCACTGGCCCTGATCCTTTCGGCTGTTTTCGCGGCGTCTTCCGGGGCGCGGCTGGCGGCAGCCGCGCTGGCGTTTTCGGCCGCGCTGGCCGCTTTCATCGTGGCGGCCCTGAATCGCGATTTCTACCGCTTTCTCGCCCACGTGCGCAGCCCCTGGTTCGCGTTCGCTGCGTTCCCCTTGCACTGCCTTTACTTCCTGTGTGGCGGCGCCGGATTCGCCGCCGGGCTGGCTGCGCATGGGTGTGTCCTTTGCGGCCGTTGGCTGTTTCCGCACGAACCTAGGGCGGATGAACCGCTCTGCTTGGGTCTAACGGAGCCCGCGGCGGCGATCGTCAGGCCGCAGGCCGCCGACCTGCCTTCTGCCCCTACGTCTTCGTGCCCCGCGGTTCCGCCCAACGTGTGACCGGCGTTTCCTTCTGGGCTACCATGGAGCCTTCGGGATGGATCTTCTCTTTCGTTACCTTCGCGAACATTGGCGGCTGGCCGCCGCCGCACTCGCATTCGCGGCCGTCAACGCGATCTTCGGCATGGCGGACCCGTTCATCTTCCGCCGCCTTATCGATGGCTACGTGATGCCGTCGCGGCACCACACCCAACACGAGTTTTTCGTGGGCGCGGCCATCTGGCTGGGCGCGTTGGTCGCCGCCACCACTATCGCCTGGGCTGCCAAGACGCTGCAACTCAGTCGCGCCGGCGAGCTCTCCCAGAAGGTCTCCGCCACTATGTTCGCCGATGGCGTGCGGCACGCGCTCGAGATGCCATACGCCGAGTTCGAGACCGCCCCGAGCGGAGAGACGCTGGACCGCTTACAAAAGCTGCGTTGGAAAGTCGAGCAGTTCATAGGCAGTACCATCAACGCTCTGTTTGTATCCCTGGTGGGCGTGGCCTTCATCCTGGTTTATGCGGCGTCGGTTCATTGGACGATCGCAGTGTATCTGACTCTGGTGGCCGTGGTCATGTCGGCACTCAGCGTGAAGCTCAGTCGCAATCTCACTGAGGTGCAGGCGAATGTGTTTCGCGAAGGCAATGCGCTGGCGGGCGCAGCCACCGAGGCTCTCCGCAACATCGAGCTCGTCAAGAGCATGGGTCTCGCGCAGCGGCAGATTTCCCGCTTGCACGAATCGAGCGGCCGTGTGCTCGCCTTCGAACTGGAAGGCATCCGCCGCGTCCGTCGCTTCAGCTTCTTTCATGGCGGTTGTGGGCAGACCATGCGGCTGCTGCTGATTGGGCTGCTGCTGTACCTGCTGTACCTGCAGCGTATTTCGGTGGGGCAGTTCTTCGCGCTCTTTCTCTACGCGCGATACCTCTTCGCCCCCTTGCAGCAGGTGGGAAGCTCGGTGCAGGAGTACCGCGGCACGGAAGCTTCGCTCGGCGCCTTCCGCGGCCTGCTCCAACGTCCCAAGGAATCGCGGCCGGCGCGGCCCGTACCGGTCGGCCAACTGCGTTCCATCGAGTTCGATCAAGTTCAATTCCAATACGCCGCCGCGCTGCATCCGGCGCTCGACGGACTGTCGTTACGCGTGGCGCAAGGCGAGACCATCGCCATCGTCGGCCCGTCGGGAAGCGGGAAGACCACCATTGTGAAGCTCCTCTCCGGCTTGTACGCACCCGGCGGCGGGCGCATCCTGTACAACGGCATTTCCCAAAGCGAGATCGGCCTCGACGAACTGCGCGAGCGGATCGGCCTGGTGACGCAGGAGACGCAGTTGTTCTCCGGATCGATACGGCAGAACCTGTTGTTCGCGCGGCCCGGCGCCACCGATGCGGACTGCCTGGCGGCGCTGCGGCAGGCGTCGGCAGAATCCATTCTGCAGCGATCCGGGGAGGGCCTCGACACGATCGTCGGCGAAGGCGGCGTCCGCTTGTCGGGCGGCGAGCGCCAGCGCATCGCCATCGCTCGCGCTCTGCTCCGCCAACCGCACCTGTTCATTTTCGACGAAGCCACCTCGTCGCTCGATTCGCTCACCGAGCGCGACATCGGCGACACCATCCGCGCGCTGGCGGGCCACTCCGAGGCCATCACGATCCTGATTGCCCACCGGCTTTCCACCGTCTATCATGCCAACATCATCTACGTGCTCGAACGGGGACGGATTGTGCAATCCGGATCGCACGCGGATCTGGTGGCCGCCAGCGGTCTTTACCGCGGTATGTGGTTGCAGCAGGTGAACGGCGATGGCGAAACGCGCGGCGCTGGAATCTGCCTGTGAGTCACTCGGCCGCGCCACGTTCGCCGGGAACGGCTGCCCCGGCGCCACGCCGCGCCAATGCCGGAGCCGCCACCAGCAGCGCACAAAGGACCAGACCGGCCAGCGTAATGGCCGCGCCCAATCTGAGTGAGTTCGAGCGATAGAAGAATTCAAGGTCGTGGTCCCCAACGGGAACCACCACACCCATCAGCGCCAAATCCACGTGGACGATCGGCAGGGAAACGCCGTCGACGCGAGCGTGCCAGCCCGGAAAGTACGGCACACTCAATCGCAAGAGGGACGGCGAGGCGGCGTGATAACGGATGCGATAGGACTCCTCGTCGTAAGCGAGCACGCTTGCCGTCGCCGCCGGGTCCTGCTGAATCGGGCTGTGCGGCTCCATCGCCACCGATTGCACGTGAGGATCCAGTGTTTCGAGCGCGCGCGACGCTTCTGCCCGGTCGCCGGCGGCCACAATCGACTTCGGGAAATACACGCGAGGCAGGACGGATGGGTTGGCCACCACGCCCGTCAAATCGGCTCTTATGGAAGCGCTGATGTTGAGACCGTCCCGAAGTTTCGCGTTGCGCGTCATTGCGCTCATGTATCTCCCATATTCCCGGATCGGCAGCGCGGCGTATCCGGCGGTGGTTTCCAGATGGATATCGACCGCATAGTTCCGCAGTCCGACCGGCGCGCGCCTTCCCCCTTCAAAGCGGGTGAGAGGCGGCACCATCGGGACTACGTGGCGCTGTAAGGCGTCTTCCCCAACGCCATAGCCCTGGTCGAATGGGAAATGCCCATAGGCGAGCGGGTTCGCGAACGAATTCCAGTACGAGAGGTCGGCAAATAAGACGGCGATCGCGATTGCGCCCAGGTAGCGCACCCGCCAGCGCCGCTCCACCCAGCCGAATCCCGCCGCCGCCAGCATCGCCAAACCCAGCGCCACGACAAACCACCCCTGGATCGGCTCGCGCACCTTGTTCATCCCGGGCAGCAGCATCGCAACCCGGTAGAGGCCGGCCGTCCCGCCGAGCATGAACCACGCCGCAGGCGCGATCAGCACTACCGCGTGCAGCCGGTTCCTTGTCTTGGCGAGGCCGATCGCCGCCAGAGGAAGCAGCAGAAAGCCCGCGTAAAAGTAATACTGGGTAATGTCGAACGGCCCCGTATAGTGATCCGATATCGCGCCCAGCCAGTCCGGCGCGAACAGCGTCGGCAGGGCTCGCAACTCCAGAACCCCGGCCGTAATTCCCGAAAAATTCGCCCTGGCGCGGGTCGCGGCTTGCACCAGTTCCAGGGAGGGCACGACTTGAATCGAAGCCACCGCGATCGCCAGCGCCAACATGCCAGCCACAATTGCGGCAATCCGAAACCAACGGCGCGGCGCCCGGTACAGGTCCGCCAGCGCGAACAGCCCGAGAGCCAGAAATCCATACATCGCCGTTTGGAAATATCCGGCCAGAATCATCGCCCCGCCGGCCATTCCACCTATAGCCGTATTTCGGATCGCGCTCCCGTCGAGCGCACGCCGGAACGCCAGCAGTAACCAGGGGAAACAAGCCGCCCCGGCGAAGATCCCCGGGTGAGAAGAATGGCCGGCAAAGAATCCGGATAGCCCATAACAGAGTGCCCCGACCACCGCGGCCGTCCGGCTTTCCACGAGGCGCCCAATTAGGAAAAACGCGCCAAGACAGGCGATCAGGGCGTTCACCGCCAGTTCCGCCTCAATCATACGCGGCGTAATCCCGATCAGAAAGAACGGCCAGTGCGGCGGATACCATGCCGCGGTTTCCGGATACGCCATGAAGGGAAAGCCGGCGTAAACGTAAGGCGTCCACAAGGGCAGGCTGGCCGAACGGAGATGATCGGACCAGTACTTCTGAAACGGGTAATGCAGGTCGGCAGCGTCCCAATGAATGCTCGCCGATTCCGACGTCAGCGGAATCGCATAGAAAACCAGCACCAGCGCGGCAATCAGGACCGGCGCGGCCCAGCGCGATCGCTTCCTCGGCTCCGGGGCCGGGGTCGCGTGTGAAGTCTTCTTCGGTCGCTTTTTCACGGGTGAGCCACCATTGTAAATCAAGCGTGCGCCCTGAGCCGCAGCCGGCGGGGCCGGTTGCCACTGATAGACCTGATGATTTCATAATTCGCTATCCCCCATCTCCCCAAGAGCCCGTGTTGCCTAATCCCGCTGACACATTCTCACGTGGCGCTGACAATTCTCACCTGGCGCTTGCCCCGCCCCAGGGACTTGGTGTACAGTGAAACTTCAATGCCGCGCTATTACGCCAGCTCGTTTAGCGGCCGGTTCTGGTTTAGCCAGATCCGGTAGAGCGGCGTTGGTTGCGTCGGGTATTGAAGAATTTCGAAACCAGCCCGCTCTTTCGGAGCGGGCTTTTTGTTTGTCAGGAGGGAACGGCGATGGTGATTTCGATGCGGCAGCACGCCAGTAAAGAAGAAATTGAACACGTTTGCGAGCGGATTCAGGAATTCGGATACAAGGTCCACTCGATTGTCGGCGAGCAGCGGGTGGTGATCGGCGTAGTGGGCGTGGGCGACGTCACGGCCTGCCTGGAATCGCTCGAAGCCGCGCCCGGCGTGGAGACGGCGGTGCGCATTTCGGCGCCATACAAGTTCGTCAGCCGGGAATTCCGCAAGGAGCGCAGCGCGATCAAGATCAACGGCGTCGAAATCGGCGGGGCTGAGTTGGTCGTGATGGCCGGACCGTGTTCGGTCGAAAGTGAGAAGCAAATCATGCAGACGGCGGAGGCCGTGGCGGCGGCTGGCGCCCGCGTGCTGCGTGGCGGGGCCTTCAAGCCGCGCACCTCGCCCTACGATTTTCAGGGCATGGAGCGCGAGGGATTGAAGCTCCTGCGCAAAGCGAAGGAAGCCACCGGCCTCGCGATCGTCACCGAAGTGATGAGCGACCGTGACGTGGAGCTGGTGGCCGAGTACGCCGACTGCATGCAGGTGGGCGCGCGCAATATGCAGAACTTCGCGCTGCTCAAGTCGCTCGGCGGCTGCGGCCGCCCCGTGCTGCTCAAGCGCGGCATGAGTTCCACCATCAAGGAGCTGCTGATGTCGGCCGAATACATCGTGGCGCACGGAAACCCCAACGTGATTCTTTGCGAGCGCGGCATCCGCACTTTCGAAACCGCCACCCGCAACACGTGCGACATCGCCGCCGTTCCGGTGTTAAACGAACTGACGCATCTGCCGGTGGTTCTGGACCCCAGCCACGCTACCGGCAAGCGCAGCCTGGTGCCGCCGCTGGCGCGCGCGGGCGTCGCGATCGGCGCTGATGGAATAATCGTGGAAGTGCACCCGTATCCGGAGAAGGCCGTTAGCGATGGCGCCCAGTCGTTGACGCTCGCCGGATTCGCCGCGATGATGAAGGACCTGGCACCCTATATCGAACTCTGGCGCCAGGCCCGGGCGGCGCAGACCGCGGCGCTGGCAACCGTGGTCTGACCGCGCATTCGTTGTCTGATCGCGAGATTCGGTTGGCAGGCGAAAGCGCCTGCCCCACGTGGGCGAATCCTCCGACGGCAAAGTGGGACAGACGCTTCCGTCTGTCAACACGCCCGCAAAAACTTAGAACTCCTTCACCGGCTCGGCCTGCCGGGCACCGACCCTGCCGGCGACGATGTCGGCCACGAAGTAGTTCTCGCCGGGAAACGGGCAGCCTGCCAGGCGCCGCAGCATGGCGATTTGGCCGACGTGCGTCAGCGCATCGGCAATCGGGCCCTGGAAGAGCCTTTCGGCCGGGCAC
>Ga0074045_10000470_pt1 | contig 39004 bp, 38 predicted proteins | sample BogForMeECP23OM2_FD_94442 | JGI IMG/M metagenome (GOLD analysis project Ga0074045, IMG submission 94442) | Bog forest soil microbial communities from Calvert Island, British Columbia, Canada - Bog Forest MetaG ECP23OM2 | ecosystem: Environmental > Terrestrial > Soil > Wetlands ...
AATTCTGGCGGCCGCTGGGTGGTGTTGACCTACCACTCGCGGGAAGACCGCCCGGTGAAGCGCGCGTTCCAGGAGGCGGATAAATCCGGAACGCTGAAGGTGCTCACCAAGCACGTGATTGTGCCCGGCCCGGAAGAGCAAGCGGCGAACCCGAGATCGCGAAGCGCGAAACTCCGGTGCGCGGAGAAGGTGTAACCATGGTGGGGAAGAACAAGCCGGCGATGGTGGAATTTCACACGGTAAAACGCATCGACAATTCGCGCCTGGTGCGCCACGTCGAACCCCTGAAGATGCGCAATTTGTACAAGACCGCCGGTCTCGGCGCCGTCGTGGCCATCTGCTGCATGTTGTATATCTACCAACACTTTCGCTGCATTGACCTCAGTTTTCAACTGGAGGAATTGCGCGTCCGGCAGCAACAATCCCTGGGATTGAACGGAGCCCTTAAGCTGGAAATCGCCACCTTGCGCGACCCTCAGCGCATTGACCTGCTGGCACGTCATCAGCTTGGTTTGACGGAACCCACCGCGGAGCAAGTGCGCGAGTACTCGGCTTTCGACGGCTCGGAAGTGGCTGCCGTGCGCTATGTGCGCCCGAATCGCGCGCCTTAATCTCGTGCGCCACCACCATGGCGAACGCCGCACTTTTCCGAGTTGCGAAACACCTTTGCATTCTGCTCAGACCGCGAGCCCGATTCAGGAGCCATGCAGCAGGATAAAGTTCATGTCCGTTTACTGATACTTGCCGGCGTGGCCCTCTTCTGGATGACCGCGGTCTTTGGCCGCGTTGCCTACCTGCAGCTTTTCCGTCACGGCGAATACCTGGCCCGCGCCTCGCGCCAGCAGCGCCGCATCATCGAAATCACACCGAAGCGCGGCGCGATTTATGACCGCAACATGCAGCCGCTGGCGATGAGCGTGCCCGTGCAGTCGGCCTTCGCCGTGCCCTCTGAACTGAAAGATACGGCCATGGCCGCGCGGCTCCTCTCCGGCGTGCTGGCCATCCCGCAAGACGTGCTGCGCCAGAAACTGGATGGCGGCGGCACATTTGTCTGGATTCAGCGAAAACTTCCACCGGAAAAAGCCGAGGCGGTGAAGTCCCTGAACCTCAAGGGCGTCTATTTTCAGGAAGAGAATCAGCGCTACTACCCCAAGCGCGATTTGGCCGCGCATGTTTTGGGATTTGTGGATGTTGATGAAAAGGGACTTGGCGGCGTCGAGCACCAGTACGACGACGTCATCCGCGGCAGGGGCGAAAAGATCGTGGTGATGGCCGACGCCAGGCAGCGCTGGTTTGACGGTGGAGAAGCGCAGCGCGATCGCGGCGCCAGCGTGGTGCTTACCCTCGATGAAAAAGTGCAGTACATTGCCGAGCGCGAACTTGCCGCGGCCATCGAAAAGACTCACGCTCCCGCGGGCACGGTCATCGTGCAGGATCCCAATACCGGCGCGATTCTGGCGCTGGCCAATTGGCCCAAGTTCAATCCCAATGCGGCTTCCGACGCGCCCGCGGAAGCGCGCATGAACCGCGCCATCAGCGCCATCTACGAGCCAGGCTCGACCTTTAAGCTGGTAACGCTCGCCGCCGCCTTTGACCAGAATTTGACGCGGCCCGACGAGGTCTTCGACTGCGAAAACGGATCCCTCGTGGTAGGCGGGCGCCGCATCCACGATCACAAAGCCTATGGCCTGCTTACTGTCTCTGAGATTCTGGCGAACTCCAGCGACGTGGGCGCGATGAAGATTGCCCTTCGATTGGGCGCGCCGAAATTCTACGACTACATTCGCGGCTTCGGCTTTGGTTCTCCCACAGGCGTGGACTTGCCGGGCGAGAGCCGGGGTTTGTTGGAGCGCCTGCAACACTGGGTGCCGTCTTCCATCGGCGCGATTTCCATGGGCCAGGAAGTGGGCGTAACCCCATTGCAGATGGCCACGGCGGTTTCCTCCGTCGCGAATGGTGGCCTGTTGTACAAGCCGCACACCGTCCAGCAAATCATGCGTGGCGAGCAGATTCTGCCGCTGAATGGTCCATCGTCTCCCGCAGAGCCGCGCCGCGTGATTCGCCCGGAAACAGCAGCGACACTACGCCACTTGATGGAAGGCGTCATCCTGCATGGCACGGGGAAAGCTGCGCGTCTTGACGGTTGGACTGCGGGAGGAAAGACAGGCACGGCACAAAAAATCGATCCTGCCACGGGCCGCTATTCACGTACCAACGTGATTGCCTCGTTCACCGGATTTGCTCCCATCAATAATCCGGCGATCACCATTCTTGTCTCGATCGATTCTCCAGAATGTTGGCCGCATGAAGGCGGCGATGTGGCTGCCCCTGTGTTTAAGCGCATCGCGGAACAGGTTCTGGCTTATCTGGATGTTCCGCGCGATGTCCCGGTAAGCCCGCGCCTGGTGCAGACGGCGTATCACCAGGGTGCAGGCGCGGAGAGCGATTCACTCGACGATCTGGCGCCCGTGGATTTCAACGCGCAAACCGATTTCACGGGCGCAGGGTCGAAGGAATCGCCGGCCAAAATCCCGGAGCCAGCGTTGCCGGAAGTAACCGTGGCCGTGGATGAAGGTGGCGACATTTCCGTGCCGGACTTTACCGGGAAAACGATGCGCGAAGTAACCGAGGCATGTCTCCGCCTGGGACTCAACCCCGTCCTGGTTGGCAGCCGGCTTGCCTCTCTACAATCACCGGCGGCGGGCTCCAAAGTTCGCCGCGGAAGCAAGGTTACCGTGCAGTTCGGCGGCACTCCGGCGCATGCTGGCAATGTGCGCTAGGAAAAGGATTTATCAGAGCCATGAGCAACGGGATTACGGTTGCAGACGAAGTACAGAAGAGTGCCGCCAAGTGCGGCGAGGGCGAACGGAAACAAACTGTGGCTGAACAGGGACACCCGGTTGGGCTGACACTCGGCTCTCTGCTGGAGGGCGTCGAGGTGCATTCCATGGTGTCTTCGCCCGATTTGCGGATTCGCCAGATTGCCTGCGACTCCCGCAAAGTCCAGCCTGGAGCTTTGTTTGTGGCCATTCATGGCGTGGCCACCGACGGCAACATCTATGCCAAAGATGCGGCGTCGCGCGGCGCGGTTGTGGTCCTCAGCGAAGATCCCGCGCCCGCGGATTGGGCGCCCGATGTGGCTTGGGTGCAGGTGAACGAGGCGCGGAAAGCCCTGGCCATCACCGCCGCGAATTTCTTTGGCAAGCCCGCGACCGCGCTGAAACTTGTCGGCGTCACGGGCACAAATGGCAAGACCACCACGACTTCGCTGATTGATTCTATCGTGCGCGCTTCGGGAGCGCAGGCCGGATTGTTTGGCACCATCGCTTATCGCACGCCGCGCGGCGAATTCCCCGCGCCGAATACCACGCCGGAATCCGTGGACCTGCAGAGTTTCTTTGCGGAGATTCGCGGCGCGCAGGGCACTTACGCCGTGATGGAAGCGAGTTCCCACGCCCTGGCGCTGGACCGCTTGTGGGGCTGCCATTTCGCCGCCGCTGTTTTCACCAATCTGACGCGCGATCATATCGACTTCCACAAGACCTTTGACAACTACTTCGCCGCCAAGCGCAGACTTTTTGAAGGCACGGGCGCCGGCGCGCCGGATGTCGCAGTGATCAACACGGACGACGAGTGGGGCAAAAAACTTCTTGGGTTGGGCCAGAAAACGCTCACCTACGGCCTGCAGAATGGCTCGGACCTGGTGGCCAAGAAATTCCAGCTCAGCTTCAGTGGACTAAACTTCACAGCCCAGACACCCAACGGGAAAATCCAGGTGCAATCGGCGCTGGTCGGCCGCATCAACGTCTACAACATACTCGCCGCCGTGGGCGCGGGCATCGCGCTTGGTTTTTCCAACGAAATCATCGAGGCGGGCATACGCAATCTGGAAGCCGTTGCGGGCCGCTTCCAGCGCGTGGATCAGGGACAACCCTTTCTGGTCGTGGTGGATTATGCGCACACCGACGACGCGCTTGAAAACCTGATCCGCACTGCCCGCGAGCTTAATCCCAAGGGCCGAATCATCACGCTCTTTGGCTGCGGCGGTTCGCGCGACCGCACCAAGCGCCCCATCATGGGCGAACTTTCCGGCCGCCTCAGCGATCTCTCGATTCTCACCAGCGACAATCCGCGCCAGGAAGATCCTCTCAAGATCATCAGCGACATCGTCGTCGGCATGCAGAAGTCCGGCGGCAAATACATGATCGAGCCGGACCGCGGCAAAGCCATCACGATGGCGATTGATGAAGCAAGCGCGGGAGATATGGTGCTCCTGGCAGGAAAGGGCCACGAAGACCACCAGGTCTTGGCCGACCATTCGATTCATTTTGATGATCGCGAAGAGGTACGAAAGGCCCTGCGCGATCGCGGCTATGCGGGGCCCCAGGGTGGCTCAGGATTTGGCACGTAGCGCGCTCGTCTCTTGTTGCGGGACGAGGGCCTGCGAGCCAAGGCAGCGGCTGGCATACTAGTCAGAAGGAGGAGCCCTCAACCGGTGAGAACGCACAGGGATGTGCTTTACGGGCGAGGTGAACGCTTCGCCCGAACCTTGGGGAAAGCTAACTTACTGAGGCAACTATGCGGTGGACGCTTACACAAGTGGCTGATGCGGTGGCGGGAAAGCCGGGGCATGGGCTGGACCCCTTGGCCCGGCTGGCCGGTGTCTCGATTGATTCTCGCACGCTACGTCCCGGAGAACTCTTCGTTGCCATTCACGGTCCTTCTCACGATGGACACGACTATGTGGCCGCAGCCATGGAAAGCGGGGCTGTGGCGGCAGCGGTGGCGGAGCCGCTCCTCTCGAAGTATCCGGGCTGGCTGCAAGACCGCTGCCTCGCCGTTCCCGATACCCTCGCGGCACTGCACCAGTTGGCACGCGCAGTGCGCAAGGAATGGGGCCGCAAAGTCTGTGGGATCACGGGTTCCGTCGGGAAAACTACCACGAAAGAGATCCTGGCGGCACTGCTGGGCGCGAAGTTACGCGTCCTGAAATCCGAGGGCAACTTCAATAACGAGTATGGCCTGCCGCTGACGCTGTTTCGCCTGGAAGAAACGCACGACGTGGCGGTGCTCGAAATGGGCATGTCTTTTCCTGGCGAACTGCGACGGCTGGCGGCGATTGCGCTGCCGGATGTGGCCATTGAGCTGCGCGTCACTCCGGCTCATCTGATGAATTTTTCTTCGGTGGACGAGATCGCCAAGGCTAAACGCGAACTGGTCGAAGGTTTGAACGGGCCTCGCTCGCTGGCGGTGCTGAATGCTGACGACCCTCGCGTGGCGGCGATGGCTGCCGTCGCTCCGGGGAAAGTACTCTTCTACGGGATCGAAAAGCCCGCGGAATACCTGGCTGAAGAGATCGAGGATCGCGGTGCGCTCGGTTCGGCATTCACGCTTGTGCATAAGGGAAAGCGCACACGCATTGAAATGTCTCTTCCCGGGCGCCATGTTGTCTCGAACGCCCTCGCAGGGATCGCCACTGCCAGCGTGTGGGGTATTGGCGCTGAAGACGCGCAGCGGATTCTCCCGAGTTTGCGCACGCCTTCCATGCGCGGCGAACTCATCCGCTTCACGAATGGATTTGCTTTGATCAACGACTCGTACAACTCGAGCCCCGCGGCGCTCCAGGCCATGACCAGCTTGCTCGCAGCCACTCCGGGCTTTCAGCGGCGCATCCTGGCCGCCGGAGAGATGCGCGAACTGGGCTTGAGTTCACCGCAACTACACCGCGAGGGCGGCACCTTCGCGGCAAAGACCGGCAAGGTGGATTTTGTCATTGGCGTGCAAGGCGACGCTGCTCAGATCGTGGAGGGCGCCGTGGCCGCGGGGCTCCCGCGTGAACGCACCAAGTTTTTCGCATCGCCCGTGGATGCCGCCAATTTCCTGGGGGAATTCGTGAAGCCCGGCGATGTGCTTCTGGTAAAAGGCTCGCGCAGCGTGAAGATGGAGCGCATCGTCGAAGCGCTGTTGGGGCGTTTTGCGCCGGAAGATTCCCGGCCCAACGTGGGCGTGGGTCACTGACATGCTCTACTACCTCCTCTACCACGTGCTGCAGAAATATTTCAGCCCGCTCAACGTGTTCCGCTACATCACCGTTCGCACCGTCTACGCCAGTTTGACGGCCATGTTCCTTGCGCTGGTCTTCGGCCCCTGGCTGATCCGCCAATTGCGCGAGCTTCAAATCGGGCAATACATTCGCGAAGAAGGTCCGCAGGAGCACAAGAAGAAGGCCGGGACGCCCACCATGGGTGGTGTCCTGATCGTTATTTCGACGGCGGTGCCGGTGCTGCTCTGGGCCGATCTGGAGAATCCGTTCGTTTTGCTCGCGCTGTTTGCCTTGCTTGCGTTTGCCGCCATCGGTTTTGTGGACGATTACGCAAAAGTGGCCAAGCAGCGCAACCTCGGCCTGACGGGCAAGCACAAGATCACCCTGCAAATTCTTGTCAGCAGCGTTGTGGGCATCACCCTCCTCGTTTTGTCCACGCATTTTGCTTATTCCACGCAACTGGTGGTGCCGTTCTTCAAGCGCTGGCACCCGGACCTGGTCATCCATTCGCTGTTGCATTCGCAACATTTCTGGCCTTTGGCGTTTCTTCCATTTCTCGTGTTTGTGGCAGTGGTGATCACTGGCAGCTCCAACGCCGTGAATCTCACCGATGGGCTCGATGGTTTAGCGATCGGTTGCACGGTGATAGCCGCGGGTGCGCTGACGGTGCTCACCTACGTGAGCAGCAATTCGCGCTGGGCCAACTACCTCGATATTCAATACATCCCGCGCATCGGCGAACTCACCGTCTTTTGCGGCGCGCTGGTCGGTGCGTCGCTCGGCTTTCTGTGGTACAACGCGCATCCCGCCGAAGTGTTCATGGGCGATGTGGGCTCGCTGGCACTGGGGGGAACGCTGGGCACCGTCGCGGTGATCATCAAGCAGGAAGTGCTGCTTGTCTTTGTGGGCGGGATTTTTGTGATTGAAGCGCTCTCCGTGATCTTGCAGGTGGGCTCGTTCAAGTTGCGCGGCAAACGCATTTTCCGCATGGCGCCCATCCATCACCACTTTGAATTGCTGGGCTGGAGCGAGAGCAAAGTGATTGTGCGTTTCTGGATTGCAGCGCTCGTATTTGCACTGTTCGCGCTAACCACGTTGAAATTGCGTTGAGTGAGTTGCCTGAAAGGTTTGGCGGTTGACGTTATGCCTGGTTCGATCGAATTGCGAAAGATGCGCGTGCTGGTCGTGGGGCTCGCGCGCACCGGTGTGGCCACGGCGCTCTTCTGCGCGCGCCACAACGCCATTGTCACGGCCACGGAGTCGCGCCCCGAATCCGAGCTCGGCGATGCGCCTGCCAAATTACGCGAGGCGGGCGTGACGCTGGAACTCGGCGGCCACACGGAGAAAACGTTTCTTGCCCAGGACCTGATCATCCCCAGTCCGGGCGTTCCGGCCGATGATCACTTCCTCCAAGCCGCGCGCTCGAAGGGCATCACGATCTGGAGCGAAATCGAGCTGGCGTACCGTTTCCTCGAAGGCAAGCTCATCGGCATCACGGGTTCCAACGGCAAGACGACCACAACGACACTGATTCACCACATTCTGAAGAGCGCCGCCGTCCCCACCATTCTCGCGGGCAATGTCGGCACAGCGCTGATTTCCTGCGTGGAGGAGATGAAGGGCGACACGGTTACCGTCGTGGAACTCAGCAGCTTTCAACTCGAACTCATCGAGAAGTTTCGCCCGGACATCGGTCTTTTCCTGAACCTCACGCCCGATCACTTGGACCGCCACAAAACCATGGAAGCTTACGCGGGCGCCAAGGCGCGCATTTTCGAGAACCAGACGGAACTCGACGCCGCTGTGTTGAACGCCGATGATACGCCCACCGTGCAGTACGCCCCGAAAAAACCGCAACTTTTCTGGTTCAGCCGCAAACAGCGCGTGGAGCAGGGCGCGTGCTTGCGCGGCGGCGACATCATCATCGTGCACCATGGCAAGGAAGAATTCGTGATGAAGCAGGCGGAAATTCCCCTCGCGGGTGCGCACAACGTGGAGAATGTGCTGGCGGCAGTGACGGCAGCGCGCCTGGCGGGCGTGGACACGGCAACCATCGCGCAAGCGGTTCGCAACTTCGCGGGTGTTGAGCATCGCCTGGAATTCGTCGCGGAAATAGCCGGTGTGCGCTACTTCAACGATTCCAAGGCCACGAACGTGGACGCCACGCTGAAAGCTCTCGACGCTTTTCCCGGCCGCATCCTGATCATTTTGGGCGGGAAAGACAAGGGCAGCGACTACACCGTTCTGCAAAAGCCGCTGCGCGAAAAAGCCATACTCGCCCTGCTGATTGGCGCCGCCGCGGACAAAATCGAGAAGCAAATCACCGGCAGCGTGGCCATCGAACGCGCCGTCACGCTGGACCGGGCGGTGGAAATTGCCTCGCACGCCGCGCAAGCCGGGGACATCGTAGTTCTCGCGCCGGCCTGCGCCAGCTTCGACCAGTTTCAGAATTACGAGCATCGCGGGCGCGTCTTCAAGGAACTCGTGCATCAGTTAAGCGCGAATTCGCCGCGAGATCTTTCTAGCAAAAGGTGAATGACTTGGCGAGACGTTCCGATACCGACCGCTGGCTATTTATTGTGACGCTGGCGCTGTGCCTGATGGGCGCGGTGATGATTTTCAGCGCCTCCGCGGTTACCGCTCAACAGCAATATGGCCATTCGTACTACTTCGTCGCGCGCCAGGCGGTGTGGCTGGCCGTCGGGTTGGTGGGCATGTTCGCACTGATGAAACTCGATTATCACCGCTTGCGCGAACCCGCGGTCGTCTACACGGCGCTCTGCCTCGTGGTAGTGATGCTGCTCGGTACATTTTTCCTGGATAAGTCTCACGCCACGCATCGCTGGATTCGTTTCGGGCCTGTGGGCATCCAGCCGTCGGAGCTTGCCAAACTCGCGGTGATCCTCTACCTTGCGTGGTTTCTGAATTTGCGCCGCCGCACTCCCACCAGCCTCGAATTCCACAAACAGGATCTGTTGCAGACGATCCTCCCCGCGGTCGCGCCCATCCTGGTTTGCGTTGGCCTGATCGTGGCGCAGCCGGACCTGGGCACTTCCGTGGACATTGTGCTGATCATGACGGCGATCCTTTTCGTTGCAGGGCTTTCCTGGAAGTGGGTAGCGGTGGGTCTGGGTGTGGCACTGCCGGCGCTCTTTGTCCTCATCGATTTCGTTGCTTACCGCCAGGCGCGCTTGATGGCATTCCTGCACCCGGATTCCGATCCGCAAGGTGCCGGCTTTCAATTGCTTCAATCGCTGATCGCCGTTGGTTCCGGCGGCTTCACGGGCGTCGGCCTCATGGAGAGCAAGCAGAAACTCTTTTATCTGCCCGAGGCGCACACGGATTTTATTTACGCGGTAATTTGCGAGGAGCTTGGCTTCATCGGCGCGGTCATTGTCATTACGCTGTTCGCGGTGTACGCCTGGCGCGGCCTGCGCGCGGCGTTCAACGCTCCCGACGGTTTCGGGCGCATGCTGGCGCTGGGCGTCACCTCCATGGTGCTCTTCCAGTCGCTCATCAATTTTGCCGTGGTGCTGGGAATGATGCCCACCAAGGGCATCCCGCTGCCGTTTGTGAGCTATGGCGGCTCGAGTTTGCTGGTGATGTTGTTGGCAACCGGCGTGCTCCTTAATATTTCGCAGCAGGCCGGATGCCGCACGGTTGTGGATGCGTAAACGAGGCCGCGGATGAAGCTCTTGATTGCAGGCGGCGGCACCGGCGGTCATGTTTTCCCCGCGATCGCAATAGCGCGGGAGTGGTTATCACGAGGCGCGGAAAGGGAAGTCGTGCTGGTCGGAACACAACGCGGGATTGAAATGAAGCTGGTGCCGCAAGCCGGGCTGCCGCTGGAGACGATTCGCGTCGCGGGCCTGAAGGGCAAAGGCGGCGTCACGCTGCTGAGGAATCTCGCCATGCTGGGCAGCGGCCTTTCCGATTCATTCGGCGTACTGAAGCGCCACCAGCCCTCGGTTGCCTTCGGTGTGGGAGGTTATGCCGCTGGGCCGATGTTGCTCGCCACCTGGTTGCGCGGCATTCCCAACGTAATCTTCGAGCCCAACGCGGCTCCGGGATTCACGAACAAGATTCTCTCGCGGCTGGCACAGCGCATCGCCACCGGCTATGAAATTTCTGCTCACGAGTGGGGGAAAAAGGCGGTAGTCACCGGCTGCCCCGTGCGTGCGGAGTTCTTTTCCATTCCTCCGCGCACTCCCGAAAAGCCTTTCCGTCTACTGATCACTGGCGGTAGCCAGGGCGCTTTGCCTATCAATCGCACTTTTGTGGATGCTATGGACCTTCTCGCGGCAAGAAAAAGAGAGTTGCAGGTTGTGCACCAGACGGGTGAACGCGACTATAATGCGGTACGCACCGCTTATGCGCGGCGTGATTTTCTTGCGGAGGTTGCGCCCTTTCTCTCGAACATGGCGGAGCGCTTTGCCTGGGCCGATGTCATCGTTTGCCGGGCGGGCGCGATTACGGCCGCGGAAGTGGCCGCCGCGGGCCGGGCCGCCATCTTCATTCCTTTCGGGCGCGCCACGGACAGTCATCAGTTGCGCAACGCGCAGGAAATGGCCAACGCGGGCGCGGGACGCCTGATCCCCGAACCGGAACTCACCGCGGAGCGTTTGACCCGCGAGATCTTCTCCCTCCTTGACCAGCCCCGGGAGATCGAAAGTTTAGCGATGGCGGCTCGCCGTGTATCCCACCCTTACGCGGCGCGCGAAATCGTCAATTTGATTGAAGAGGCCGCGCGGCGAGCCCCTCGAGGATCGGGGCAAGCGAGCCGGAAGGAACCCCTACAATCATGATGGTATCCTTTCGCAATTTTCAACGCATTCACATGGTGGGCATCGGCGGCATCGGTATGAGCGGCATCGCCGAAGTACTCCTCACCTTGGGCTATTCCGTTGCCGGTTCAGATACGCGGCCTTCCACGATTACCGAGCGGCTGCAGGATCTTGGCGCTACGATTTTTGAAGGCCACCGGGCCGAAAATGTCGAGGGCGCACACGTTGTGGTTATTTCCTCGGCGGTGAAGCCCGACAATCCAGAAGTTACCGAAGCCCACAAACGCAAGATTCCCGTTATTCCTCGCGCGGAAATGCTTGCTGAACTCATGCGCTTGAAATATGGCATCGCTGTGGCCGGCGCGCATGGCAAAACAACCACGACTTCCATGGTCGCCTCAATCCTCGCCGCCGCTCATCTCGACCCTACATTTGTCGTTGGCGGCAGGGTCAATCAGGCCGGCACCACTGCGCGCGTCGGACGTGGCGAATATTTCGTGGTGGAAGCCGACGAAAGCGACCGCAGCTTCCTGATGTTTGCCCCGGTCGTCGCCGTGGTCACCACGATTGACCGCGAGCATCTCGATCAGTATTCCTCGCTCGAGGACATCCAAAGCGCCTTCGTGCAGTTTGTAAATCGCGTTCCCTTCTATGGCGCGGCCATTCTTTGCCTCGATGAGCCGAATGTCCAGGCCATCATCCCCAATGTGAAGCGCCCCATCATCACCTATGGCACCTCGAGCCAAGCCGATCTGGTCATCAGCGACATCCAGTTGAATGGCCTGACCAGCGATTTCCGCCTGACCTATAAAGGCGACGACCTGGGGATGTTCCATCTGCCGCATCCGCCGGGGATTCACAACGTGCGCAACGCGGCAGCGGCAGCGGCTGTCGCGCTCTATCTGAATGTCGCCTCCGACCTGATTCGCGAAGGCCTGGCTAAATTTGCCGGCGTGGGGCGCCGCTTCGACATCAAGGGCAGCGTCAATAACATCACCGTCGTGGACGACTACGGCCATCATCCCGCCGAAATTCGCGCCACGCTGGAAGCCGCGCGCGGGTGCAAGTTCAATCGCCTGCTGGTGCTTTTCCAGCCGCATCGCTATTCCCGCACGCAGCATCTTTGGGACGAATTCTCGCGCTCGTTCAATCAAGCCGACCTGCTCGTCCTGATCGACATTTACGCCGCCAACGAAACGCCCATCGCCGGCATCACCAGCGAAGCCTTGGCCAACAATATTCGCGAAGCGGGCCACAAAAATGTCCATTATTACCGCTCTATGCAGGCCGCCACCGAATTCATTTTGCGAGAAGCCAAACCCGGCGACGCCATTCTCACTATTGGCGCGGGCAACGTCAGCCGCGCCAGCAACGAATTTGTGGTTTTGCTCGGCACGGAATACCGGGTAATGGACGGGATCAAGGATGCGCATTGAAGATCCCAAAGTGTTGACGGCGCTTCGGGCACTCGATGTCGAGTGCAAGCCCGCCGTGTCTCTCGCCGAACTCACCTACCTCGGCATCGGCGGCACCACGGATCTCCTCAGCATCCGTCGCCACGAGGCCATCCCCGATCTGCTGAACTTGCTCGACGGACACGCCATCCCCCACAAGTTCCTCGGCGGTGGTTCGAACCTTTTAGTGATCGACGGCGAATTGCCCTTCGTCGTCCTGCAACTCGCCAGCCCCGATCCCGACGTGGTCATCGAAGGCAACATCGCCCGTGTAGATGCCGCCGCGGACCTGGGGCGCACGGTGACATTTTGCGCCAAGCACAACTTGGGCGGAATGGAAGGCCTCATCGGCGTTCCCGGCACGGTGGGCGGGGCGCTGCGCATGAATGCCGGCGCCTACGGCACGCAAATCGGCTCCTACGTCCGCGAAGTCACCCTCTACCGCGCGGCCAACCGCAGAATCGAAACCTTGCGCGGCGCGCACATTTCCTTTGAATACCGGCACACTTCGTTCGCGCCCGATGATATGATGCTCTCGGTGAAGCTGGAACTTCCCTCCAAACCGTACCCCGAAATTCTTCAAGGCATTCGTATCTGCAACGAAAAGCGCCGCGCCAGCCAGCCGCTTGGGCAGAAGAGCGCGGGGTGCATCTTCAAGAATCCTCCCGGAGCATCCGCGGGCCGCATGATCGACGAACTCGGCCTGAAAGGTTTTGCCGTGGGCGACGCGTGCGTGAGCGATCGCCACGCCAATTTTTTCATCAACGCAGGCCACGCCACCGCCGCGGATATGCTGGCGCTGATCGCCGGCGTTCGCGAAAAGGTGCACGCGGCCTACGGAGTAACTCTCGAAAACGAGGTGGTCGTTTGGAACGCTTGAAGCCCATCCAGCGAAACTCTTCTACCGCCGCGGCTGACCAGGAAGCCTACCGGCCCGAGCTCATCGCGGACGAAGAGCCCCGTTATCTGCGCCGCCAGAAACCCGTGGAAATTCGCCGCAAGAAATTCACGGGCAAGACCTGGCCGTTCTATCGCCGGGTATTTGTCTGGACGGTGCTCGGCGCGATTGGAGTAACCGCCGCGGTCTACGCCGTGCGCTACGCCTTGTACTCGCCGCAAATGCTCCTGGTGAAACCGGACCAGATCGAAGTTTCCGGCAACCACATCGTGCCGCGCGAAGAGATTCAGAAACTCTTCGTGCACGACCGCAACCGCAGCGTCCTGCGCATTCCGCTCGATACCCGCCGTGCACAGATTCAGGAACTCTCGTGGGTTGAGGAAGCCAGCGTGCAGCGCATCCTCCCAAATCGTCTGCGTATCGAAATCACCGAGCGCACGCCCATCGCTTTCCTCCGCAATGGCAGCGAATTGGTCCTCGTGGATGCGCACGGCGTTCTGCTGGACCGGCCGGAGGGCGAAGACTTCCATTTCCCTATCGTCACCGGGCTTTCGGAAAGCATGCCGCGCGATGAACGCGAAAAGCGCATGCAGACGTATCAGGAATTCCTGAAGGACATTGAACTCGTGCGTCCCGGCTCGTCCGAGCGCGTCAGCGAACTTGATCTTGGCAATCCCCGCGACCTGCATGCCGTGCTCACCGGGCTGGGCTCCGGCGATGCCGCGCAAGCCGTCACCGTGCACTTCGGCCAAAACGATTTCACCGGCAAGTACCGCATGCTGTTGGAAAACTTCGCGCAATGGCAGGCCAATGCGGGCCGCGTGCAGTCCATCGATCTTCAATATTCCCGGCAAGTGGTGGTGAACCCCGACACCTCCGCCCCCGCCGTGAAAGAAAAATAGGCAGCATTCAGGAGAACGTTTTGGCAAAGAAAGACAAGTACCTCGTCGGGCTGGATATCGGCAGCACCAAGACCTGCGTATTGCTCGCGGAAATCGAGAACGAGCAGGTACGTTTTCTGGCGCTGGGTGCCGCGGAATCCAAGGGGCTGCGCAAAGGCCTCATCGTCAATCTGGATTCCACGGTCAGTTCCATTCGCCGCGCCGTGGAGGAAGCCGAGGGCGTGGCCAACGTTCCCGTGGAGGCTGCCACCATCGGCGTTGCCGGCAGCCACGTTCGCGGTGTCAACAGCCGCGGTGGCATTCCCCTTGGGCCGCGTTCCCGCGACATTGAACGCGACGACGTGCGCCGCGCTATTGATACCGCGCGCAACATCTCGCTTCCCGATGACCGCGAGGTCCTGCACGTTCTTCCGCATGAGTTCATCGTTGATGCCCAGGACGGCATCCGCGATCCCATCGGCATGATTGGCCAGCGCTTGGAAGCCAACGTTCACATCGTCACATCTTCCATCGCCGCAACGCAAAATCTTGTGACCGCGGCGAACAAGGCCGGCATCCTCATCAGCGATACCGTCCTCGAGCCTTTGGCCGCCGCCGAAGCCTGCCTGACTCAGGATGAACGCGATCTGGGCTGCTGCCTCCTCGATATCGGCGGCGGCACCACGGAACTGATCGTCTATGGTGGCGGTGTCGTTCGCCACACCAGCGCGGTTGCGATTGGCGGCGATCATTTCACCAACGACCTGGCCGTAGGCCTGCGCACGCCTATTCCCGAAGCCGAGAAGATCAAGCGGCATCACGGCTGCGCCTCCGCGAATCTCTTGCGCCAGGACAACTCCATCGAAATCGCCAGCGTTGGCGATCGGCCCCCGCGCACCGTCTTTTCGCGCATGCTTACAGACATCATCGAGCCTCGCGCTCAGGAGCTTCTAGCCCTCATCGCGGACGATCTGCGGCGCGCCGGCCTTGACTCTCAGATTCCTGCCGGACTAGTCCTTGCCGGTGGTGGCGCGCGCCTCAACGGATTCGCTGAATTCGCCGAGCACGGCTTACATCTCCCCGTGCGCATCGCGGAGCCCCGGGGCATCCAGGATTTGCCGGAAGCCGTGGCCCAGCCCGAGTACGCAACGGCCGTTGGACTTGTGCTGTATGCCGCGAAGGCGCGGAGGAACGCACAGCATCGCTCGGGCGGCTTGGTTTCCAAGTTGAAGTCGATGTTCGCTGGCGCGTGATTCAGGCGGGAACACCCGCCGCCCCGCCCGTGCCGTCGGTCACCTGGATGCTCTTAACGGTTTGCGGCGAAATGGGGGAACTTTACAGTAATCCCAGGGAGGGATTGGGACTACGGCCCGCAGGACAGCTTGGCAAGGGTGATTTCCACAGCCCGGAAAAACTCCCTGTGGAATCGCCTAAATACGCGATTTATAAAGGATTTGGACCAGCCGGACAGGGGGAAAGGCATGACACCGAAAGACGCAGGTATCCGGATGAGCTTCAGCGAGGAGTTGCAACCCGCCAAGCTGAAAGTGATTGGTGTGGGCGGTGGCGGCTGCAATGCCGTGAACCGCATGATCCGCGCCAAAGTGGAAGGCGTGGAGTTCATCGCTGCCAACACCGACCTCCAGGCGCTAAAACTTTCCCAGGCCCCCATTAAACTTCAGCTCGGCGCGAAACTCACCAAAGGTCTCGGCGCCGGCGCGAACCCAGAGATTGGCCGCAAAGCTGCCCTCGAAGACACGGAAAAAATTATCGAAGCTCTCGAAGGCGCGGACATGATCTTCATCACCTCCGGCCTCGGCGGTGGCACGGGCAGCGGTGCTGCGCCCGTGGTGGCTTCGCTGGCCAGTGAAATTGGCGCGCTCAGCGTTGCCGTGGTCACCAAGCCCTTTGCGTTCGAAGGCAAACGCCGCATGCTTCAGGCCGAGCAGGCCCTGCAGGAACTTGTGGGAGTCGTGGACACGGTCATCGTGATTCCCAACGAGCGCCTGATGGAAACGGTCGAACCCGGCACCAGCTTCTTCGACGCCTTCCGCATCGCCGACGACATCTTGCGCCAGGCCGTGCAGGGCATCTCTGACATCATCACCGTCCCCGGCATTATCAATCGCGATTTTGCTGACGTGAAGGCGATCATGCACGGCCAGGGTTACGCCGTGATGGGTACCGCTGTCGCTACCGGCACGAATCGCGCGATCGACGCCGCCAATCGCGCCATCTCCAGCCCCTTGTTGGAAGACAACTCCATTCAGGGTGCCCAGGGAATTCTCATCAACATCTGCGGCAGCTCTTCGCTCTCCCTCCACGAAGTGCATGAAGCTTCCAGCGTCATTCAGAAGGCCGCTCACGAAAATGCCAACATCATTTTTGGCGCGGTGATGGACGACGCGATGAAGGAAGCTGTCAAGATCACCGTGATCGCTGCGGGTTTCAAGGAGTCGGCAAAGAAGGGCATGCAGCAGAAGCAATCGTTTTTGCCCAAGACGTGGAAAGCGGGCCGCGATCTGCACACGCAGGGTGAACTGCCCGTCACGCCACCGAACGTCGTTCATCAAGTTGCGCAGAATGTCCGCGAGTCCACGCAGGAAGTTCCCAAGGACGATTTGGACGTGCCGACATTTTTGCGGCGCCAGGCGCAAAAAGCCTGATCCACATACCACTTCAACCAGGATTTCAGCCCAATGTGGAGTGCGGCGGCTTGCCGCCGCATTTACGACTGCAGCCGTACCGGCCAAGCCTGTCTACCCCGCGAGCCTGGTCCCCTTCAACAACCCCTTCATCGCATGGATTTCCGCTTCGAACCGCACCAAATTGCTGCTGCCGTAAGGCAACACGCTCCCCAAACCGGAATGAAAGTCCCTCGCCTGTGTCTCCGCAACTGCTTTAGCGATATTCGCGGCATCCAGGCCCCCGCCCGGCATAATCACGATCCGCGAGCCCGCCGCGCTTACAAGTTTTTGCAAAGTCTCCATGCCTTCCGGCACACGGGTGGCGCCGCCCGCCGTGAGGATGCGCGTTGCACCGGTGGAGATAACGTCTTCCAGGGCCGCGAGCGGATCGGGCGTGCTGTCAAAGGCGCGGTGAAAGGTGACATCCAGCGGACGCGCCCATTGCACCAACTCCGCGGTGCGTTCCACATCCACGAGAGAATCCGCGCGAAGAACTCCGAGCACCACTCCCTCCATGCCCAGATCGCGCGCCATGGAAATCTCGCGCTTCATCGTAGCGAACTCTCTTTCGCTGTAAACGAAGTCTCCAGCGCGGGGACGGATGATGGCGAAGACCGGAATCTCCAATTCCTCATGCAATTTGCGCATGGTGGTGACGCCGGGAGTTAGCCCGCCGCGGCTGAGTTCGGCGCACAATTCGATGCGGTCCGCCCCGCCGCGTTCCGCTGCCAGCGCGGAGTCCAGCGATTCAACGGTGATCTCGAGAAGTAATTCCGGTGTCACATGAGCCTCGTGATTCTAGAAAGGTGATGGCTCTATATACTCCGCGTTCCGCCGGGATGCAACCTGTGGTTCGTCCAGCGGCTGCCTCTGTCTTGCGTTATCAAACATCGCTGAGAGGAACCGCTGGCATACTCCCGAAGAGCAACCCGGGGTATGAGGCGGCCATCACATCGCCGTCGCGCCGCGCTTGTGTTAGGCTTCTGTCGAAACCCATCTGGTCTCATCCCACCGTACGATCCGCAGCGGGGTGCCATGGAAAAGGAGACCGAATATGAAAGCCAAGCGAATTATTTCGGGATTTTGCATCGCGGCGCTGGCGTTGCTTGCCGGGGCCTGTCAGCAGTCATTTCACCAGAAGGATGAACGCTATGTACTCGTGACCGCCAATGTCGAGCTGCCCTACTGGCAGGAAGCTGCCGCGGGCATGACCGATATCGGAAAAACTGCCGGGGTGAAAGTGGATGTCGTCGGGCCCGCCTCTTTTTCGCCGGCGGATGAACTCACGGCTTTCCAGCAAGCGGTTGCACAGCATCCTTCCGGCATTCTGGTTTCCGTGACCGATCCGAAACTCTTCAAGGAGCCCATCGATAAAGCCATCTTGCAAGGCATTCCCGTCATCACCATTGATGCCGACGCCCCGGACTCCGCCCGCATTCTTTTCATTGGCACGGACAACTTCCGCGCGGGACAAGAGAGTGGCAAACGCATGGCGGATCTGCTCGGCGGGACAGGCCGCGTGGTGGTCATCACGCTGGGCGGGCAGTTGAACAGTGAGAAACGCATGCAGGGCGTGAATGAAGCGCTGAAAGGCTATCCTGGCATCAAAATCGTGCAGACCATCGATGATAAGGGTGATCCGCGCATTGCTTATGATGGAATATCCGCGCCGTTGCTCAAGCACGAAAAAATCGACGGCGTCATCTGTTTGGAAGCTTCCGGAGGCACGGGCGCCGCGGATGCGCTGCACCGCCTGGACCTGACCGGAAAAGTCAAAATTATGGCCTTCGACAAGGATCCACAAACCCTGGAAGGCATCGAACGCAAGTGGATTACGGCCACGGTCGCGCAGAAGCCCTACGTCATGGCCTTCTACGGTGTGCGCTTCCTCGATGATCTGCACCACAACGTGGTTCACGAATTCAAGGACTGGGCCACCGCGCCCGCAGCTCCCCTGCCTACCTTCGTGGATACCGGCACGGCCGTGATTGACATCACGAATCTGGAGGCCTTCCGCAGAGCCCTGGCGGAACACCCGAAACCGGTGATTTAACCAGTGGTGACCAGATGACGTCCCGTCTGTCCCGGGGTTTCACGGGTTTCAAGGTGGACGCTCTGCTCTGGGGGTGTTTATCGTACAACTGAAGCATCTGCTCGCGATTTCCATTCTGTTGGCCGTTGCAGCATTTTCTGTACCGCTTGTGTTTGGAGAGACCGCGACACCTTGGTGCCTTCTGTTGGCGCTCGTGTGGGTGGCTCTCTTTCTATTCGTTCTAGTTCGCCACAGAAAGCACGGGCTTTGGCTTATGATTGGTGCGCCCCTGGCCCTGTATTGGCCTGTTGCCATCGCGTTTGTTTGGGTGACTTGCGCCCACTCCAACCGAATGTGCGAGTAGCAAGACGAGCCGCGCGCCAACCGAGCCAGAGACGGGCTGAAACCCCGGGGACAGACAGGACGTTTTCCGATATCTAACCGGGTTTGCAGGCCGGAAATTCAGCCTGTCAATCCATATCCTAATCCTAGTTGAAAAAGGGACGTTCCCTCCCCTGACCTATTGGCGGGTGGCCGACAGGATTGGTGGATGAGCGATTTTGGGTGCCGCATCCTTTGGCGTTTGGTTTATCAAAGGGTGCGGGTTTTGACGTTTCCGGCTGTTGCCGTTGGGTTCCGGACTCTACTTTTCGCGCAGGGTATGGATCGCAATTATCCCGGGCTCGCCCTTTTCGTAATAAGACCAACTGCTCCAGGGGCAATCTTTCGGATGGCCGACGAGTTTCCGCTGCAAGGGATTGCGCATGGAAGAAAGGCCGGGCCGCGGAAAAGTCAAAACCCGCACCCTTACAAACCAAAGGGTGCGGCACCCACGGTTTTCTCCGCTGCCTACAACGGGCTTTGCGCGAATGATATACTCACCGCGTGTCCCACGAATCAAGAGAATTCTATGCGCCACCCGCCGCTCAGACGAGACCGTAGGATGCGAACGTGACGATGGATGCGACGCCAAGCGCGCTGCCCAGCACCGCTCCGGCCAGCACATCACTCAAGAAGTGCATTCCCAGAGCCACGCGGGAGAAAGCAATGCTCGCCGCGAGAAAATACAACGGTCCTTCCAACGACGGATAGAAGTAGCTCACCACCAGCGCGATCGCAAATGCCGTCATGGTGTGCCCTGACGGAAACGAAAACTGATCCGGAGGCAGCACATTGGACCAGCAATGCGGCTCCAACTCACACGGCCGCTGGCGGTGGCTGATTTTCTTCAGGGCTTTGAAGACGAGCACTCCTCCGATGGCCGCGCATCCCGCTGTTCCCACCGCGGCAAAACGCTGAGCCCCGCCCACCAGCAGCAGCATGGCGCCCAGGCTGTACCACAACCAACCATCGCCCATCCGCGTTGCGGCCAGCATCCAGTACCGGATCCACCGCGGCGCCTTCCAGCGGTTCATTCGCCGCATTACGCGGTGATCGCGATTCTCGATGTAACCCCACACGTCTTTGGCCGAGGCCATGGCGTCACCTCAATTTGCCCAGTTCGTCCCCAAACGCGCATCCACTTCCCACAACATCCGCGGCCGCTCTGCTTCGTCTTCCAGTCGCGGCGTCCACTGCTTGCAGAAGCGTATTTCGCTCAGCCAGTGTCCCGCGGTAATCGCCGGGATAAGAGCCGTCAGCGGCAGCAGCACCGCCGTCCAAGGTTTTTCGTGCAACAGGTTCCCCGCGAACTGGAGAATATCCGCCGTCAGTTTCGGATAGCTGCCATTCTCTCCGTGGATCACGCCTCGCCCCGCGCGCAGCCCGTTCAGAAACTCATCCACCGTGCGCGCTCCCGGCACCTCCGTGAATGTTTTTGCCACTCCCGTTAACGTGTGCGAGTCGCTGCCCGCAATTCCGGCTTTGCCGAGCTTCTTGGCCAGGCGTTCCGCCCCGCGATTGGCTTCTTTCCACATCTGTCCGTTGCGCACCTCAAACGCAGGCACATAGGAGGCAAACCACGCAAAATCCTCCGTTTCGCGCCGCCCGGTCAGTCCGGAATACACATGATTCACGCTGAAGAAAATCTTACGCTCGGTCAGGTACATCATTAACGCTATAAAATCGTTGCGTCGCCGCTGAATTTCCGCATGATCCTTTTCCGTGATCCCGTAGACCCCCAGGTGCATTCCCGTCCCCGTGGGCATGCGCACGCTAACTTCTTCACTGACAAAGAAATCCGCGTGCTTGCGGAGCACTTCCGCCCCATCAATCGAGTCATGATCCGTGATCGTAACCACCGTCATACCCAGCCGTTTGCAACGCTCGTATACCTCGGCGGGGTCGTTATAGGACTCCCTGCAGATCCGGGTGAAACCCGGGGTGTCGCACATCCCCGATCCTGTTGAATGCACATGAAGGTCGCATCGCATGATTTAAGGGTAGAGACGGTATGTGAACAGCACATGAAGACAAAGCGAATTGAAGGTAAAAGACTTCCCGGAACTCATTGAGCACAAATGAGTTTTTGAGTTTTCCACATGGCATGGTGAATGCTCTTGTCTGGCCCCATCAATCCCGTGTAACAATGCCCACAATGAGAAAAATCCTCGTCCTCTTCCACGATGCTGGAGGTGGCCATCGCAACGCTGCCATCGCCCTCCAGACCATCATCCTGCAGCAGCAGCGGCCTTGGGAGGTTGAGCTTATCCAGTTCCAGGACCTCTCTGACCAGTTGGACGTCCTCAGCAAGCTCACCGGCATACGCATTCAGGAGCAGTACAACATCCTCCTCCGCAATGGCTGGACGCTGGGCACGGCGCAACTCTTGCGCGTTCTCCAGTCCACCATCCGGCTCTTCCACCGGCCGCTGGTGCGTTTGCTTGCCAGCTACTTCCGGGAACACCCCGCGGATCTGCTTGTATCGGTCATTCCTCATTTCAATCGCCAGATTGCCGAAGCCTGGTCTTCCGTGTACCCGGATCGTCCCTTCGTCACCCTCATCACGGATCTGGCGGATTATCCTCCGCGTTTCTGGATTGAGCCGCTGGAGCAGCAATACGTCATTTGCGGGACGCAGCGCGCCGTCGAGCAGGCACGCGCGATAGGCAAACCGGAGTCCCGCATCTTCGCGACTTCCGGGATGATTTTGCGCCCCGATTTCTACGCTCCTGATACCACGGATCCAATCGCGCTTCGCCGCGAGCTCGGCTTGCAGCCCGATGTACCGACGGGAATTCTTCTCTTCGGGGGCTTCGGCTCAAGCGTGATGTACGACATCGTGGAGCGGCTCGATGCCGCGCGCGTACCCGTTCAGCTCATCGTCATCTGCGGGCGCAACGACAAGCTCGCCGCGAAGTTCCGCGCGCGTTCCTGGAATCTGCCGCTGCACGTTCTGGGTTTTACGAAGGAAGTGCATCGCCTCATGCGCGCCGCGGATTTCCTGATCGGCAAGCCCGGTCCGGGCAGCGTTGCCGAAGCCATGGTTCGCCGTCTGCCCGTCATTCTGGAATGCAACGCCTGGACCATGCCGCAGGAGCGCTACAACACTCGTTGGGTCAAGGAAAAGCGCGTGGGCATCATACTTTCCAACTTCAGAGAGATAGTGCCGGGCGTGAATCAGCTTCTGGATCCCGCTACATTTGCCGAATTTCGCCAGAACGTAGCCGCCCTCAACAATCAGGCCATTTTTGAGATTCCAGAGATTCTCTCGAAGCTCCTTGGCGAGCCGCCAGGAACATTGACTCAGAATCCGTGAGACCGAATCCGGCCTTGCGGGAGTCGGATCCTCCTTTACCCTTCGACTCCCAGTCGCTGTCATTCCGGCCGGAGGAACGGCGCAGTTTGCCGTCACGAAGTGGAGGAATCGTGGCTCGACTTCCGATTTCAAGTTGAAAGTTATTTCGATGCCCGCTCGGCATGCGAGGGTCTTGGCAGCCGCGGCCCCGCGCCGGGATTTTCCGCGGGAGGTTTCGTCCGGGGTTTCGCGCACGTCACCGCCCACCACCGCGAAGCATATTTCGGCAGCTCGCACATCTTGTTGCAGCCCCCGACAGTCTTTGAAAGCGCGCAGCCGCAATAGCAGACTCCGGGCTGCACTGCCTTCACGCGGGCGGAAGTATCGGCCCACACCGAGAAACACATTACGGCTGCGGCCACCATCAGGTCCAACAGGACCCAGGTGACGAGGCGGCGAACCCGGTTGTATGAGAAGGAACTCATGCAGGCCCAGTTTCAGCCTGAAACAACAGAAAAACCGATAGCTCGCGCCTCCCGAAAAAACTGTTACCTGGGTTCTGTAGGTACTAGGGCAGTACAAGGCTGCTTTTCAAGCTTGCACGGTTCGCTCGCATTCGTTCCGTTTTGAATCTTGCGTGCGGTTTTGGTTCACGCAGGTCCATTTCATCGCCTTCATAAATTATCTGTTTTTAATGTTTTACGTGCTTTTTCCGCCACATACAGGTTGGTTCCCTTCGTGCACTGTTCTTAGCCGTGGGCGCGTTTTGGTAGACGAAACGCAAGGACTGCAAGCGAGGGGGAAGGGGCTTGCTTGCTGGTTCTTGTGAATCGTTCCCACCTGCCTCTGAGAGGGAAGCTAGGATGGATGACCCCACGCGCCGGTGTGAAAACGACATCGGCATCTGAAACGCGCCTTCGGGGCTTCCGGTCCCAAGCGGGGGCCCCATTTTTTTTCTAAAAACACACCACCGCCCACCCGGGTTTGCCAGCAGTTTCCATCCGCAGTTTTCCCTCTAAATGAAGCTGTCCCGATAGGACGGGAGGGGAACTCTTGCCTACTGCTTCTCGGCAGCTTAATTCACTCTGCGTGTGACCGCGATCCCGGCTTGCCCGAGCACGTGCGCCACCTGCGTGTCGCGCAATCGCGACGCGTCATATTCGATGGACACTTGCTTGTTCTTCTCGTCTACGCGGAAGCGCCGCAATCCATAAGTATTGGCGAATTCTCCCAGCCGGCTCAGTTGTTCTTTGCTCAACGGCGATTGCAATTCATAAGTGATTTCCACGAGTGTCATGGCCGCATTATACCAGCCTCTACCGGCCACACCCAGCGCCGCATCTAACCTCCGAATCGCGAACATAGTAAGCTATCGGCGCGAGGCTTCATGTCCAATCCACAAATCCCCGGCTTGCCGATCCTTCCTCCCGCAGCAAAGGAGAAAGATCCCGTCTGCGGGATGATGGTGGATCCGCAAAAGCCTGCCGCCAAACACGAGCACAATGGCAAAACCTACTATTTCTGCTCCGCAAGGTGCGCGGAACGCTTCCAGAAAGAGCCGGAGAAATTCCTGGCGGCTCCAGGGAAAGCGGGCATGAAACACGCGATGGGCGCAACTCCTCAGGCGCACGCAGCCCCGCCTTCACCTGGCAAGGGCGTGCGCTACACCTGCCCGATGGACCCCGAAATCATCCAGATCGGCCCGGGTACCTGCCCGAAGTGCGGCATGGCCCTCGAACCAATGGATTTCATCGCTCTTCCATCTGGAGAAGAGCAACCCGATCCCGAGTATGTTTCCATGCGCTTGCGCTTCTGGATGAGCGCAGCCCTTTCGCTGCCGCTGCTCGTTCTCTCCATGTTCGGTGGAGCCTTGGGCTTGCATCTCGATCCAGCCATAAAAAACGCGGTCGAACTTTTGCTGGCGTCACCCGTCGTTCTCTGGGGCGGCTGGCCTTTCTTCCAGCGTTTCTGGGCTTCGCTTGTCAATCGCAGCCCCAACATGTTCACCCTGATCGGCCTGGGTACCGGCGCCGCCTATCTCTACAGCCTCGCGGCAACCCTCTTTCCGCAATTCTTCCCGGCCTCATTCCGCGGCATGCACGGCGGCGTGGATGTCTATTTTGAAGCCGCCGCCGTCATCACAACGCTGGTCCTGCTCGGCCAAGTGCTCGAGCTTCGGGCGCGCCGCCGCACAGGCGATGCGATCCGTGCGCTCCTGCATCTCGCGCCGCAAACCGCCCATCTCGTCTCTGGAGGAACAGAGCAGGATGTGCCATTGGAGCAGGTCCAACATGGCGATCTGCTTCGCGTGAAACCCGGCGAACGCATTCCCGTTGACGGCACCCTGCGCGAAGGCGCCAGCGCCGTTGACGAATCCATGGTTACCGGCGAGCCCCTCCCCGTCGAAAAAGCCACGGACGATAAAGTCACCGGTGGAACGCTCAACACCAGCGGCAGTTTCGTCATGGTGGCCGAACGTGTCGGTAACGAAACTCTGCTCGCGCAAATCGTCAAGCTGGTCAGCGAAGCCCAGCGCAGCCGCGCGCCCATGCAGCGTCTTGCGGATAAAGTCGCGGCAATCTTCGTACCCGCCGTTGTCGCTGCCGCTGTCGTTGCATTCCTCGGCTGGGGATTCTTCGGCCCGCAGCCGCGCTTCGCTCATGCATTGATCGCCAGCGTCTCCGTGCTCATCATCGCTTGCCCTTGCGCATTGGGCCTCGCTACGCCCATGTCCATCATGGTCGCTGTGGGACGCGGCGCCTCCGCTGGCGTGCTCGTTCGCGATGCCCAGGCGCTGGAAACCCTCGCCCGCGTTGATACGCTCGTGCTGGATAAGACCGGCACACTTACCGAAGGCAAACCATATCTGGCACATCTGCAGATGCTTGAGGGCGCGGGCCTTCCGGAAAACGCCTTGCTTTCGCTCGCCGCCAGCGTCGAGCGGGCCAGCGAACATCCCCTGGCACGCGCCATCGTTCGCGCCGCGGAAGAAAAGAAACTGCCCCTTGCTCCTGTCATCGGCTTCCAGGCAAGCCCCGGGGGTGGTGTGCAGGGGCGCGTCCTCGGCAAAACTGTAATGGTTGGCACTACGCGCTTTTTGGAGGAGCGCGCCGTCACACAGCCACCGCCAACGAAGATCGGTGTTCTGGTGGGCGGCGATTCTTCCGTGACGCCAGTGCTGTGTGCTGTGGATGGGAAGGCCCTGGCCGTTCTCCTGCTTGCCGATCGCATAAAACCCACCACCGTTGAAGCGCTCCAAGCACTTCGCAGGGATGGCCTGCGCATCGTAATGCTCACGGGAGACCGCCAGTTCGCGGCGCAAAAAGTGGCCAGGCTGCTTGACATCGAGGAATTTCAGGCCGAAGTGTTGCCTCAGCAAAAGAGCGAACTGGTGAAGAAGCTCCGAACTGAAGGCCGCATCGTGGCCATGGCAGGCGATGGCATCAACGATGCTCCCGCCCTCGCCGCCGCTGACGTTGGCATTGCCATGGGCACCGGCACCGATGTGGCCATCGAAAACGCGGGCATTACCCTCGTGAAGGGAGACCTGCGTGGCATCATTCGCGCCCGGCACCTCTCCCGCGCCACCGTGCGCAACATCAAGCAGAACCTGGCCTTCGCCTTCGTTTATAACGCGCTGGGCATTCCCTTGGCCGCGGGAGTTTTTTACCCCTTCTTCCACTGGCTGCTCAGTCCCATGATTGCCAGCGCCGCCATGAGCTTTAGCTCGGTGTCCGTCATCACCAACGCCTTGCGCCTCCGCCGCACCCCGCTGTGATCCCCTTCCCAATTTGTTCACTGACCGTTCGCCGTTTCCAACGTCTTAAATGAATAGGAATCGGAACATTTTGCGTCACTCTGCGTATTACTAAGCAGCAGGCTCAAGAACGCTACCCAAGGGGTCGGTTATGTCCAGTAATGGCAATGGAATAGGCAATGGAAAAGCAGCCAAAAAGCGCCGCCGCAGAATCATCTTTATCTCCATAGCGGCTTTCGTCCTCATCGGGGGAGGCTACGGCGTCTATGCCGCCCTGCGCCCCAATCATGAGATTGATCCCTCCAAGCTCGCTGCCGTGGAGCGTGGCGACCTGGCGCGCAGTGTCGTCGCCACCGGAAAGATTCAGCCGCTCTCGAAGATCGAAGTAAAGTCCAAGGCCAGCGGCATTGTCAAAAAGCTGTATGTGGATTACGGCGATCGCGTCAAGCAGGGCGACATCCTGGCCGAGCTCGATAAAGTGCAACTCGAAGCCAGCGTGCGCGCCTCTGAGGCCAACTACCAGGCGGCCCAGGCTGCCCGCGATTCCGCCACCGCTGCTCTTGAACGCAATAAGGTCGATGCGGAAGGTCCGGACGTGCCGTATCTCAAGCTCAGCATGGAACGCGCCCAGCAGATGTACAAGGACGGCGTGATGTCCAAGAGCCTGGTCGAAGATTCCGAAAAAAATTATCAACTGGCCCTGAACAAACAGGTAAGCGCGCAACGCAACCTGGCTGTTTCGCGCGCGGAGATCGCCAAGGCCGAAGCGCAGGTGGCTCAGGCGAAGGCGGCCCTCGAAAACGCCGAAGAGGATTTGCGCAACTCCACCATCATCAGCCCCATTGACGGTCTGGTGCTCTCGCGCGACGTCAATGTCGGCGATGCCGTCAGCTCCATCCTTGTGTTGGGTTCCCAGGCCACTCTGATCATGACCATGGGCGACATCAGCGAAGTCTACGTGCAAGGCAAAGTGGATGAAGCCGACATCGGCAAAGTTTATCTGGGTCAGCAGGCGCGCATCGTTGTGGAGTCGTTCAAGGACAAGAAATTCACCGGCAAGGTGACGAAGATTTCCCCGATGGGCAAGGAAAAAGACAACGTCACCACCTTCGAGGTGCGCGTCTCCATCTCCAATCCCACTCTCGAACTCAAGGCCAACATGAGCGCCAACGCCGAAATTCTTCTCGAAGAAAAGAAAGACGTTCTGATGGTGCCCGAAGCTTCCCTCATCTACGACAAGGACCGCAGCGCCTCGGTCGAACTCCCCGAGCCCAAGGCCGACAACGGGCGCAAGAAGGTTCCCGTGAAGCTGGGCATCTCCAACGGAGTGAAAACGGAAATCGTTTCCGGCCTCACCGAGAAGCAGCAAGTCATCCTGCAATAGCACGAGGAAACCATGACGTTCCGGGATCTATTGCGCGACACCATCGCGACGCTCTGGGCGCACAAACGGCGCACGCTGTTGACCATGTTCGGCATCGCCTGGGGAATCATCTCCGTCACCCTGATGGTGGCGGCGGGCGAAGGCCTGGGCCGCGGCATCCAGAAGCAGCAGGAGAGTTTCGGCAAGGATGTGATCATCGTCTTTGCCGGCCGCACCAGCATGCAGGCAGGAGGCACCCGTTCTGGCCGCGAGGTGCACTGGATGGAAGACGACTACAAGGAAGTTGCCAAAGAAGCGCCGTCCTGCAAATACGTCATGCCGGAATTGGGCAACAACGTGAAAGTGCACAGTGCTTTCAACAGCGGCGACATCAACACGGTCGGCTCCCTCCCCCCCTTCACCGAGATCCGCAGCGTTGGCGTGGCCCAGGGGCGCTTCTACAACGACGAAGACAATGAAGAGGGCCGGCGCGTGGCCTTCCTCGGCAGTGATACGAAGAAGCAACTTTTCGCCGAGCGCGAAGCCCTCGGCCAAACCATCGAGCTGAATGGCGTTCCCTACACGGTGATTGGCGTCATGAGAGCGAAGGACCAGAACTCCGATTACGACGGGGTGGATATCCGGAAAATCTTCATCCCATTTAATTCCATGAAACGGGATTTCCCAGTCAAGCCGCCGTCCGTGGAACACTCGGTCGACCGGCTTCTGGTGGCTCCCCTGTCGCTCGCAACGCATCCCGATTGCGTGCGCCAGATTCGTCGCTCGCTTGGGCGCATGCACAACTTCGATCCGCGGGACGAGGAGGCGGCGAGCCTCTGGGACACCGTCAAAAACGCTCAAGCTAACCGCATGATTTTCGTGGGCATGGAAGTTTTCATGGGCGCCGTCGGCGTGGCCACGATTTTTCTGGGCGGCCTGGGCGTGATGAACGTCATGCTGGTCAGCGTGCGCGAGCGTACCCGCGAAATTGGCGTGCGCAAGGCCCTGGGCGCCACGCGCGAATCCATCCTGCGTCAGTTTTTTCTGGAGACCATTTTCGTTGTGTTCATCAGTGGCGGCGCGGGGCTCATCATTTCCTACGGCTTGTGCGGGCTCGTCAACCTCTTGCCGAAGCTTCCTTATTTCGACGGTCTGGATGCGAGCTGGGAGCTTGCGGCTCTGACCATCAGCCTGCTGGGCGCGATCGCCGTGCTTTCCGCGCTCTATCCGGCGAATCAGGCCGCCTCCGTCGATCCCATCGAAGCCCTCCGCTTCGAGGCAGGTGGATGAGAGAAGTTTTCAGTAGTCAGTTTTCAGTTATCAGTGGTGGAGAAGAATGACAAACGTAAAAGAGACCTTGGTCCCGGAACTTGAATCCTCAGTGCGGTGGCGCAGGGTGTTCGCTCACGCTTTCAATCAAGCCAGCCAACATTCGCTTTATTTCGTTGATACGCGGTTGCAACGCTTCGAATTGCTTGTCGGTGAAAAAATGCAAGTCCTTAGCCAGAAGAATATAGTATTCAAGCTCGCTCGCGGACCCGAGCGCAATGTGCAGAAATTGGCGCAGCTCGGGGTTTGCCCCGCGGCCGCAACCTTCCGCAATGTTTGCTGGGATGGAGAAGGCGGCCCTTCGCATCTGGCTTGTCAGGCCAAAGGCTTCGTGCCTCGGAAAAACGCTCGTGACGTTGTACATGCTCACTGTAAGAGCGTGGCCCTTTTGCCAGACTTTCAACTTGGTGTAGTCCTGCATGATTGCACCCTGAAAATCCTTTCTCTGTATTTACTTATAACTGACTACTGACAACTGTCAACTAGGATCGGTCAATATGCTATTTGAAGTCTTCAAGGAAGCTTGGGTGGCGCTGGGCCGCAACCGCGTGCGCAGTCTCCTCACCATGACTGGCATTTCCTGGGGCATCGTCGCGGTGACGCTGCTTCTCAGCTACGGCTCCGGTTTCCGCAGCGTATTGCTGTACACCTTCGAAGTGTTCGGTAAGGGCGCCGTCATTTGCTGGCCCGGCACAACCAGCGAACAAGCCGGCGGCGAGCGTGCCGGTAAAGAAGTCCGTTTCGAGCAGGAAGATGCGGACTGGGTGAAGGCGCAATCACCTCTCATCAAGCGCGTCACCATGGAAACTGTGCGGTGGAAGGGGATTTCGCATGAGGAGCGCGTCTCGGACACGGCGACACGGGGCGTCTATCCCGAATATGGCGAGATGCGCAACGAGGTGCCCACCGAGGGCCGCTGGATTTCGCCCGAAGATATTGCAGAACGCCGCCGCGTGGCATTCCTGGGCGCGCGCCTCAAGAAAAAACTCTTCAGCGGCACGCCCGCCATCGGCGAAACGGTGCGCATTGATGGCGTGCGCTTCACCGTTATCGGCACCATGGACATGAAATTCGCCGACAGTTGCTATTTCAACTGTGATGATGACTCCGCCTTCATTCCTTACACCTCTGCCGGAGATATCTGGGATGCGCGGGACGCCAGTGTGATGGTTTTCGAGCCCGTCGCCCCGCAATTTGAAGCACCGGCCATGCAACAATTCCGCACCGCCATCGCGAACCGTCAGCATTTCTCACCCAACGACAAGCGCGCCATCACCATGTTTGGCCGCCAGGAATTCAAACCGATTTACGATGGCATTACGCTGGGAATCGAGGGGCTGCTCTTTATGATCGGCGCCATGACCCTGGGCATCGGCGGCGTTGGCGTGATGAACATCATGCTCGTTTCCGTGGATGAGCGCGTACGAGAGATCGGTTTGCGGCGCGCTCTCGGCGCCAGGAAAGCCCATATTCGCTGGCAGTTCCTGCTGGAAGCGCTGGTGCTGACTCTTGCCGCCGGTGTCATCGGAATGTTTTTCGCCTGGCTGCTCACCTCCTCGATTGGCACACTGCCCTTCCTCGGCCCGGCCTATGAAGACGACTCGGGCAAGGTGGACATCCATCTGCAGCTCTCCGTCATGACCATGGTCATGTCCAGCCTGATCCTTGTCGTTGTCGGCGTGATCAGTGGCTGGGTGCCCGCCATGCAAGCCGCAAAACTCGATCCTGTCGAAGCCTTGCGCTACGAGTAAGAAATCTTTCCCGCCGAAGGTCGCGACTGCCTCGGCGTTCCCTCAACAAGAAACCTTCAGTTCTTGATGAACCACATGCGGAAATATCTTGTGCAGATTCGACGACTCTGTTTTATTTTTTGTGCGTGTGGACCGGACGGATTACCATGGGGAAGGTTGGGGGCAAGGAAACGCATGGTCAAGACAGCAATGATCGTTGTTGATGTGCAGCACGATTTTTGCGCGGGCGGTGCGCTTCCTGCTTCCAACACTCTGTCTTTGCTTGCCCCGCTACTGGAATGCATTGACGCGGCCCGCCGCAGCGGCGTCACCCTCATCTTTACCCAGGACTGGCACCCTGCGAACCACAACTCGTTCCAGGTCAATGGCGGAAAATGGCCCGTCCATTGTCTTGCGAACACGCCGGGCGCGGAGCTCATGCCGCCGCTGAATGCCGCCTCGGGCGACATCGTTATCCAGAAGGGAACCGCGATTGACGGCGAAGGCTACTCCGCTTTCGATTCCACCCAACTCGAAGCCCGTTTGCGCGAATTGAAAATCGGACGCGTCAGCATTGCCGGCATCGCCACCGAATACTGCGTCCGCGCCACCGCTCTGGACGCCAATCGCTCCGGCTTGGAAACCATTCTCCTCACCGACCTCATTCGTCCCGTGGATGAAAGCGCCTCGCCCAAAGTCCTCACGGAGCTCGGCCGCGCCGGAGTGCAGCTTATGCCCTCACAACGCTGGCTCGTGCTTTTGAAAAAGTGATGGAATTAAAGGTTGTCAGCGAGTTGGGCGCTCGCCGGAGTTAGTTCTGTCCCAGCAGGGAATCGAAATACGCCAGCATATCCGGTGAGTTCCAATCCTGCGGTCCGATGATCTTCCGCGCGATTTTTCCCTTGCGATCGATCACGTAGGTCTCCGGATACATCACCGTCCCATATTCCTGGGCCGATTTCTTCGAGGGATCGCGATGCGTCAAATAGTTGATCCCGTGGTCCTGAATGAATTTCAGGTAAGCGGCCTGATCCTCATCCACACTCACGCCCAGCACCATGCCATTCCTGCTGGCGATGCGCTGGTTTAACTGAATTAGTCCGGGCGTTTCTTCCACGCACGGCGGGCACCACGTAGCCCAGAAGTTCAGCACCACCACTTTGCCGCGCAAGTCGGACAGGTGCGCCGGCTTTCCGTTCAACTCCAGGGCAAAATCTTCCGCCCTTTTTCCGGCAACCGAAGATTCGCCTTGCCGGTAGTGCGGCAAAGTGAAAAACGCGAGCACGGCGAACGCAAATCCCATGCTGCCGTAGGCGAACAATTTCCGGAGGAACGTATTCATATCTAGCTATAATAGCGTAGAGAAACCCCGGCGGAAAGTCTGGCCGCTTCCAACCCTTCATGACCGGCTCCACACCCAATTCGCCACGAATTTCCGCCATCGTCCCCGCGCGCGATGAAGAAGCTGTCATCGCTGCCTGCGTCGAATCGTTGGCGCTGCAGCCCGAAATCGCGGAAATCCTTGTGGTCAACGATCAATCCTCCGATCAAACCGCCGCAATCGTGCGCGCGCTCATCGCCAAATATCCTCAGGTACGCCTCCTCGAAACCACTGGACTCCCTTCTGGCTGGGTTGGCAAGAACAACGCCGTATGGCTCGGCGCGCAACACGCCACAGGAGATTGGCTGCTCTTCACAGATGCCGATGCCGTACACGGAAAAGATTCCGTCGCGCAGGCGTTGCAGATCGCGGCCCAATCGCACGCCGCCATGGTCTCCTTTTCTCCCGAACAATTGATGGACACTTGGTACGAGAAGGCGCTCATCCCCTTCGTCTATGGTCGCCTCAACCGGAACTTCTCTTTCGACGAAATCAACGATCCGCGCAACGGAGCGGCGGCCGCCAATGGCCAGTTCATCCTGATTCGTCGCGATGCTTACAATGCCGTCGGTGGCCACGCCAGCATCGCCGGGGAAGTGCTTGAAGATGTGGCGCTCGCCAAACTCGTTAAGCGCGCCGGCTACCCCATCTGGTTCGGCAGCGGCAAAGGTTTCGTGCGCGTCCGCATGTACCGCTCCTTTTCAGCCCTGTGGGCGGGCTGGAAAAAGAATCTCTATCAACTGGAGGGTGGAAGTCCCGCGGAAGTTTATAAACAGATTCTGGCCGAATGTGCCTTCTTGCTTGGCCCGCTCGCTCTCATCTTCCTGGTCATTCACAAATGGCATCGCCTCGATTTCGCCATCCTCCTCGGTTTTTTCTTCCTCCTATTCACCCACGCCATGCATTTCCAGGCCTTGCGCCGCGACCATTTCTCTGCCGCCTTCACCGCCTACCTCATTCCCGGCTCTCTCCTCTATACTGCCGTCCTTTGGGCCTCCTACCGTAGCCATTCCCGCGGTAAGCTGGAATGGAAGGGCAGGGAGTATCCAGTGGGTACCCCTCGTGCATCGAAAGGATAGCGGATCAAAGCGATGGTGTACTTGACGCGCAAAATCGAGTTCTCGGCTTCGCATCTCTACCACAACCCCGCGTTCACCGCGGAGGAGAACCAGCGCATTTTTGGCAAGTGCAACAATCCCCATGGCCACGGCCACAACTACACGCTCGAAGTCACCGTGGCGGGCGAGCCCGATCCGACCACCGGTATGGTTTTGGATCTAAAGGAACTCAAAGAAATTCTCGAGCGCGAAATCACCCAGCGCATGGATCACCGATTCCTGAATTATGAAGTCGCGGAACTCAAGGGCCAGATTCCCACGTGCGAAAATATCGCCAGGGTCATCTGGAATCTGCTGGAGCCGCGCATTCGGCAAGGGAAGCTACACCGCGTCCGTTTGTACGAAACGCCCGACCTGTTCGCCGATTGTTACCGGAATGGAGCGAAGCCGGCGTGACTGAAGCGCTCAAAATCGAGCTTGGGCGGCGCTATCGTTTCGCCGCGTCTCACCGGCTGCACAGCGAACGGCTGAGCGACGAAGAAAATGCCCGCGTCTATGGGAAATGCAATAATCCCTTTGGCCACGGGCACAACTATGTCGTGGAAATCCGCGTGTCAGGGAGCGTCGATCCCGCCACCGGCATGATTGCGAATCTTGCAGACCTGGATGCTTTCGTCGAGCGCGAAGTGCTCGAACCGTTCGATCACAAATCGCTCAATGAAGACGTCCCCGCATTTCGCGAGAAAGTGCCGACGACAGAGAATGTTTGCAAGGAGATTTTCCAGCGCCTGAAGCGCTTCCCGAAGGCCAGGCTGGAGCGCGTCCGCGTCGAAGAAACTTCGAACAACGCGTTCGAGTACGCCGGGGAAGAAATTTAGGATCGCGCCGAGGTTCGATCAAGGGGGGAAGGGGCCAATGAGCAAACCAACGGAAATCATGTTGCACGAGTCAAGACTCGAAACGCCGCAGGAGAGTATCGCCGACCTGGTGCGCAAGATGCTCATCGCCCTGGGTGAAGATCCCAACCGCGAAGGCCTGCGCAAAACGCCAGAGCGTTTTGAAAAGGCGCTGAAATTCCTCACCAGCGGCTACCACCTGAACCTCGATAGCGTTCTGAACGGCGCCACGTTCAGCGTCCACTACGACGAAATGGTGGTCGTCAAGGACATCGAATTCTTCAGCCTCTGCGAACATCATCTTCTTCCGTTCTTCGGCAAGGCCCACGTTGCCTATCTGCCCAGTCAGAAAGTGTTGGGCTTGAGCAAAATCGCCCGCCTGGTGAACATGTACGCCCGCCGCCTGCAGATTCAGGAGCGCATGACCAGCCAGATCGCCGAAGCCATCTCCGAAAAAATCAGCCCGGAGGGCGTGGGCGTCATCATCGAAGCCCGCCACCTGTGCATGCAGATGCGCGGCGTGGAAAAACAGCACGGCCAGGCCGTCACCAGCGCCATGCTCGGCTCGTTCCGCCACAACAAACAGACCCGTGACGAGTTCTTGTCGCTCGTACGCAACCAGAAATCACAATAGCTTTTTGCTCGTCTAAATCAGTTATGAGTCGCCGCCACTTACGCCTGAAGCAGGTTTTCCTCCTGCTGGGCGGGTGCCTCGTTGCTGTTTCTTTTTGCCTGGCTGCCGCGCAGCCCAGCGAAGAAATTGCGCGCCTCGCCAAGGCGATGGACTGGAAACCCGGCGAAACCGTCGCCGATATCGGCGCGGGTGAAGGTGAATATTCCTTTGCGGCCAGCGCACTTCTCGGGGAGAACGGCAAAGTCTACGCCACGGAGCTGGACGAGAAGAAACTCCAAACGATCAAGAACGAAGCGGCCAAGCGTGGCCTGAAAAATGTGGTCGTCCTGCAAGCCGCTGAAAAAGATACCAATCTTCCCGCGAATTGCTGCGACGCCATTTTCCTGCGCCGCGTCTATCACCATTTGACCGCGCCACACGAAATCGACGCCTGCCTCCTGCGCAATCTGAAGCCCGGCGGCCTTCTGGCGATCATCGATTTTCCGCCGCGGAAATGGCTGACGGAAAACTCACCGGTCAATGGCGTGCCAAAGAACCGCGGTGGCCACGGTATCCCTCAAAAAATTCTGGTTGATGAGCTGACGGCGGCCGGATTTTCCGTGCAACATAAGTTTGACGATTGGCCGGATGACGATTATTGCGTAATCTTTCGCAAGCCCGCGGCACCCGCCAATTGACTGCGCGCCATTCTAATCTTTATGCGCGGCTCGGGAACGTCGCACGCGGTCACGGTTCCCGCACGTGGCATCATTGCACCACCGCCGCACGTTGCCTTTCGTACGATCCACAAACAGCCACGCGCACTCAGCATTAGCGCAAATCTTCAATCGGCCCTGGGGCTCCCGGACAAGCGAATCGGCGAACGAGCGCGCAATTCCCGCCAGCTCCGCTTTCCAGCTAATTTGAGCGGGTTGCAAGTCCAGCGCGAGCCCATTTTGGTTCTCCACAACGCGCGGAAACACAGGTACCTTTAACCATGCGTTGAGCCTGGCAATGTCCTCTGCGGCAAGCGACCCTCGTGCGGCATTCTTCTTGACCAGCCGCCGCAACAGCGCCCGCACCGCCCGCAGCGCCTTTTGCGCGGCAGGCGGCTCGAAGGATGCGCGGATCTTCCAATGCTCGGTGAACGCGCGCAGCCATTGCGGGTCATCCAGGCACTCGGTCGGATGGCCGAAGCCGTCGAGCAGTTCGCTGTTCACCAGGTCCAGCCAGGGAGCCGTGGCTCCAAAGCCGCGCGCGAAAAACGGGTTTGCAGTTCGGGTCATGGTAATGGAATAAAGTCTCTTGACACGTTACGCAAGAACGCGTAACGTCTGACACGAGATTAGCATAGTTAAGTCATTACGGGAAACGATCGGCGATGAGTGACACCACACAAGCCATCGCGCAGGTCACCCCACCGGGCGAACTGGCGGCCGCGCGGAAAGCCGGCCGCGTTCGCGTCATCCTGGCTTTCCTGGCCATCTATATTATTTGGGGCTCCACGTACCTGGCCATCCGCTATGCCGTCGAAACCATTCCGCCCCTCTTTGCCGCGGGTTTTCGCCACTTGTCGGCTGGAAGCATCCTGCTGGTGTGGTGCCTCGCCAAAGGCCTGCGCCCCACCTGGCCGCAAATCCGCGCCAGCATCGTCATCGGCTTCTTTTTCTTTCTGCTGGGCCATGGCTCGCTCCATTGGGCAGAGCGCATCGTCCCCAGTGGTTTGGCCTCTCTGCTCGTTGCCAGCGAGCCCATCTTCGTTTTCCTGCTCTCTTCGGCCGCCGCGCGCACCTGGAAGCTCACCGGCATGCTCGTCGCTGGCATTCTGCTCGGCCTCGCCGGTGTCGCCTTGCTCCTCTACGGTACTTCGCTGGAATCCAGGCCGGGAATGACGCTCGCTTCCTTCGCCATTCTCTTTGGCGCATTCGCCTGGTCCATCGGCGTCATCTATTCCCGCAGGTCGCATCTTTCCGGCAATCCGGCCCTCCTCTCGGCGCTTTCGCTTCTCTCGGGTTCTATCATGCTTCTCGTCACGGCCGGTCTCACCGGCGAAGCCCGGGGCTTCTCGATCGCCCAGGTCACTCCAAAATCCTGGCTTGCTCTCGCGTACCTGATCCTCTTTGGCTCGGTCGTCGCCTTCTCTGCGTACAGTTGGCTCCTTGAACACTATTCCCCAACGCTTGTGGCCACGCACACGTACATCAACCCCGTCGTTGCCGTTTTTCTCGGCTGGCTTTACGGTGGAGAAGCGCTCACCCTTAAGGTGGGCCTCGCCGCCGCCATGGTCGTGGGAGCCGTCGTGCTTGTCGATCGCGGCACCAATCAGCTTCACCATCTCTCCCCAAGCCCCTCCAAATCCTCCGAATAGCGGCACTTTGCTTGCTTCAAACCCTCCGCTCAGCCCACGCAAAAAAGGGCGCGGACCCCAGGCTTTTGTCGTCCTGGCGGGCCGCGCCACAATTGTGTTTTAGCGAATCGACTTTACTTCTTTGTGATCGCCACGGAAGCCCGCGTCGTCTCCCAATCAATATTCAACGTCGCGCCCATCCCCGCCTTCTCGAACGCGATCGTGAAATTCTCCACCGCTGCGGGCAGCGCGGATACCTTCATATCAATCCGCGCCAGGTCATTCGACGCGCCGGGATACTGCGTGCCCCACTCGCCGGTCTTCTTGCTCAATACGAGCTGCCACTTGTCCTTGCCGGGAACGCTGAACAGCGTGTAATTTCCCGCCGGCACCGTCGTGCCTCCAACCACCAGGTCCGCATTCGTCACAAACGTTGTCGCTTCATTCGCGCCCGTCCGCCACACCTCGCCGAACGGCACGAGTCCACCGTAAATCTTGCGCCCCTTGGCGCGCGGGCTGGAGTAATCAATCGTAATGGTCTTCCCGCCGCCCAGGTCAAACGTAGCCTGCGCCGGTGGGCTCGGGCGCTTCGATTTATCCTGCTGTGCCAGAAAAACGGTGGCGCACATCGCCAAGCCGAGACAGAGTACGGCAATCTTTGCCAAATATTTGCTCATGGTTTCTCCCCTTGAGTTTCCATTCCGTGGTCAACGTGGTCTTAACTGGTAGGGCTGGAGCCTTACCACTAGCATTCAACCGGATTTACCTCCGCGTTGCAAGCGCCCCAGTCGCTCCGCGGGTTGGGGTGCCTGCCCGTGAGTAATCAGACGAGTGGAAGTGGCCGCTCACGATTGCGCGGCGCGTTCCAATTCCGCGATGTCCAGCTTCTTCATTTTCAGCATGGCTTGCATCGCCTTCGGATATTGAATCAGCTCGGGCAATCGCGCAGGCACGATCTGCCAAGACAACCCAAATTTGTCTTTCAGCCAACCGCACTGAATTTCGCTGCCTCCGGGCGTAAGCTTTGCCCAATACTCATCCACTTCCTGCTGCGTATCGCAGCGCACCACAAACGAGATTGCTTCCGTGAATTTGAAAATAGGGCCGCCGTTGAGCGCGGTGAACTTCTGCCCGTCCAGTTCAAAGGCGATCGTGAGAATACTCCCCTTCGGTCCGGGGCCGTCGCCAGTGTTGCGCAGTTCGCCCAGGCGGCGCGAGTTCTTGAATACGGTGAGGTAAAACTCCACTGCCTCTTCAGCGTTCGCATCGAACCACAAAAACGGCGTAATCCGGGGAAAACTTTCCAGTGCGCTCATGGTTGCCTCCTGACTTCGTGCTTGTGATGTGCGCTTAGGCTCATGAAACGTCGCGTCGCGTTGGCCTTATGCGAGCGGCGAGGCCCATATTGCTATCACATTTAACTTGCAAAACGCAAGTGAAATGCTTACCATCCTCCCCGTGCCCACCCACCTCGCCTTCCAAAGGATAACAGCGCGATGAAGCTATTCACCTATCTCAACTATGGCGGCAATTGTGAGCAAGCATTCCGTTTCTATGAAAAGCATCTCGGCGGAAAAATCTTCATGATGGTGACTCACGGCCAACAGCCGAATCCGAGCAGGGTCGCGCCCGATTGAGAAAACGCCATCCTTCATGCCCGCATGGACATTGGAGAGACAACGCTTCTGGGGGCTGATGTCCCGCCGGAACGTTTTCAGCCGATGCGCAGCGCCTATCTTTCGCTCCTCGTCGGGAGCAGCGAGGAAGCGGAGCGCATCTATAAGTTGCTCTCTGATGGCGGCCAGATCTTCATGCCCATGGAGGAGACCTTCTTTGCCTTTCGCTTTGCCATGCTCCGCGACAAATTCGGCACCTCCTGGATGATCATCCACGAACGGCCGATGCCCGAGAGCGCTTGAAGAGCGACAAATTTGGGTCAACCGTCGGCAGCCAGTTCTCAGGGATGAGGCGCGATTGACGGGGCGCTCGGATACCGTCGTCTAGGCTTGGGTCGTTTAGAGGCTTTCTCGACGAATCGATTGGCTCGATCCTACGGTTGCAACGGGTCGCCATAC